>Ga0302268_1000005_pt1 | contig 128162 bp, 94 predicted proteins | sample III_Bog_E2_1_FD_194554 | JGI IMG/M metagenome (GOLD analysis project Ga0302268, IMG submission 194554) | Peat permafrost microbial communities from Stordalen Mire near Abisko, Sweden - III_Bog_E2_1 | ecosystem: Environmental > Terrestrial > Soil > Wetlands > Peat | place: Sweden: Abisko... | reverse complement strand
ATTCCGAAAGCGACGAGATGCACGGATGGAGCCCACTGTGGCAACGGAAGAGAATTGACAAGCCAGGCAGCCAGCATCGAAAGCCCGGCCAGAAAAAGCACGAAGTGGCGCGCCGGCGTGGGATTGGCAATCCAGAAGATGAGCGAAGGCAGAAGCAGCGCGAGCGGACCGATGGAAGCATGGAGAAGCTCGATGCGGAGTTCGGATTCCGGACGCGCTTTGCTCGCCTCGCGGAGAATGCGAACGACTGAGAGTATTCCCAGCAGGACCGTGAAAACACCGCATCCCAGACAGCAAATCACGATGCCCACGGGAATGTGGGAGAACTTGTAGTAACTCTGGAAGAACTCATGGAGTGAAGGTCCCGGCTGCGCCGCACCGTCGACATAATGGTGTTTGAGCAGAAAGAAAGCGACGACAGCCAAGGCGGGTCCGAGAGCGGGCAACAGCGTTGACCGTATCAGCAGATTGAAGGAGCGAGGATTGGCCCGCGCCAGAACGAGGAAGGGAAACGCCAACAGGATGTCGGCGCGCATGGTGAGCGCCAGCAGCAGGAGTACCGAACCCAGGACCGCACAGAAGACGGCGCGAAGACCACGCGTGGGAAGAAACAGCAGCAGCGCGGCGGCTGAGAAGAACGCGAAGGAGACAAGGCCCGCGTGACCGGAGGTTCCCTGCTCCAACTGGATGGGGGCGAAGATAAAGAGCACGATCGCCAGGGTGGCGCGGCGAAGGCCTTGAAGAACCCAAAGCGCAGCCCAGAAGCAGACGCTGCCCACGGCCGCCGACCAGAAGCCCAGGCCATTGATGAGCGCGATCAGCCGTTGCGGGTCCCGAAGCGTCTCTTGATCCGCGAACCGGTACATCGCAAGCAGATACCCGAAGCTGAATCCCTTGCCGTAGTGCAGGCCAGATGCAAGACCGGAACCGCTGTACGCGCCGTCAAGCAGGCCGCGCAACATGCGATACATGTCGGCGTCGGCGAGCGTGCCCTGGAATCGGAAGCGATAGCTCCACAGAAGGTAAAGCGCAAACGAGAGTGCCGCCACGCACAGATCGAAGATGAAAGGCTTCCTGTCGGCTGTCTGGGCAGAGGTCGTGGTCTTGCACTGCATCTCTTGCCGGGCCTTTCAATCCCTCTGGATAATTTGCCCGAAGTATAGGAAGAACCGCTTACTCTGTCAAAGTTTCCGGCGCCGCTACTCGCCTGCATTTGCAATGGTCATCGGTCACAAACAGGGCCATGAATCATCTGCTACACTCGCTGACACTTTCAACCATGCTCTTCAAAGCACTCAGTGCCGCGGTGTACGGAATCGACGCCAACCTCATTGAGGTGGAGGTCGACTACAGCGGTGTGGCCGTCGACAAGGAAGTGTTTCACACCGTCGGGCTGCCGGACGCGGCGGTGCGCGAGAGCCGGGACCGGGTGCGCGCGGCCATCAAGAACTCCGGCTACCTGATTCCGCCTACGTTCATCACCATCAACCTGGCGCCTGCGGACATCAAGAAAGAGGGCGCAGGCTTCGACCTGCCGATTGCCGTGAGCCTGCTGGGCGCGTATGGCGCGCTGCGGATCGACGACCTGAGCCAGTTTCTACTGGTGGGCGAGCTTGGCCTGGACGGCAGCGTGCGCCCGGTACCTGGCATGTTGCCGATTGCCATTCTGGCGCGCGAGAGGGATATTCCCAACCTGATTTTGCCCGCGGCCAACGCCGCGGAAGCTGCCGTCGTCGAGGGTGTCAATGTCTATCCGGTTTCTTCGCTGACGGATGTGCTGGACCTGCTGAACTCCTCGGTGGTGGGCGCGATTCAAAGGGAACCGTGCCGCGTGGCGACCGAGACATTGCTCGGCGAGTTGCAGCATTTCGCGGTCGATTTCAAAGATGTGCGCGGACAGCAGACGGCCAAGCGCGCCCTCGAAGTAGCTGCGGCGGGCAGCCACAACATTCTGATGATCGGGCCGCCGGGGTCGGGCAAGACGATGCTGGCCAAGCGACTGCCGTCGATCCTGGCGCCGCTGACTTTTGAAGAAGCGCTGGAGACAACCAAGATCCATTCGGTGGCCGGCGTTCTGGACGCAGCGGCGGGACTGGTGACGCAGCGGCCGTTTCGCGCGCCGCACCACACCATCTCCGACGCGGGGCTGATTGGCGGCGGGGCCATTCCACGGCCGGGCGAGGTGTCGCTGGCGCATAACGGCCTCTTGTTTCTGGATGAACTGCCGGAATTTCCGCGTAACGTGCTGGAGGTAATGCGCCAGCCGCTTGAAGACCACTCGGTGACGATTGCGCGGGCTTCGATGTCGTTGAGCTTTCCGGCGCGGTTCATGCTGGCCGCGGCCATGAATCCGTGTCCTTGCGGCTACTTCAACGACAAGTCGCGGGAGTGCCGATGCACGCCGCCGATGATTCAACGCTACGTGGCCAAGGTTTCAGGCCCGTTGCTGGACCGCATCGATATTCATATCGAGGTTCCGGCGGTGCAATACAAGGAACTGCGCGGCGGTGCGGCGGCCGAGGGCTCGGCGGAGATTCGCGCGCGGGTCATGGCGGCGCGGGACCGGCAGCGGGTGCGTTTTCAGCGGTTCGGCGACAAGATTTACGCCAATGCGCAGATGTCGACGCGGCAGATCAGAGCCCACTGCGAGCTGGGCGCCGACTCCGAGCGGCTCCTGGAGCGGGCCATGCAGCAGCAGGGGCTGACGGCCCGGGCCCACGACCGGATCTTGAAGGTGGCGCGTACGATCGCCGATCTGGAGGGCGCGGAGCACCTGGCCGTGTCGCACCTGGCCGAGGCGATCCAATACAGGACCCTGGACCGGAGCTATTGGGCGTAAGACAGGGTATTTCTGGGTCCGGGGGCGGAAGGAAAAATTGCCGAGCGACATTCTGTTTCCGGATCAAAAGCACGGAATTGGGGGGGTGTGAGTAACGAAAATGGTTCCAGAGAGTGGTACGGGAGCGGTTGACGGCCGGGAAGCGGGGGCCGGATGGAAGGAGTTCATACCTGAATTCCCCCTGTAAATCGTTGATTAGAAAGTTAATAATGGCGCGGCGGCAAGGCAGGCTGGAGGATAGCCAAAAGGCCCCCAAAAGCCGCAAAAAACAGTTGACCGGGAGGGCAACAAAGGATACATTCAGGTGTACTATCCAAAAGGGCAGACTGCTTAGAGCAAACTTGCACAGCCCATCTGTGATTTCCCGCATCATATTGAGCTAAGGCTCACCCGTTGATGCCCCAGTGCGTTCAGGTCCGTTTCGACCAGCCGGGAACGGGAATTGTGGCGGATGGATTCCCACGGCGGCAATGTGTGTTGCAGATTCGGCAAGAAGCCTGTGTCAAGGTGTGCGAATGTGCGTCAAGATTTGGAACTGATGGCATAGTTTGTGCGTCTAAGTTTTGGGAAAGTAAATTGGGGCAGCCCCGCAAGGAGCCGGCTACCCTGCTGCATCGGCGGCGCCAGGAAGTTCCGCTGGGCAGGAAACAACGAAGGAGAGACTTGTTATGCGTTCTGATTTAGTTTTTGGGGCACTTTCTCATGTGTCCAATCGCTACCAGCTTTGTCAGTTGGCCAGCAAGGCAACCCGTAAGCTTCACAAGCCGAATACACGGCTGCAGGATACGACCAATGAAGTCCTGGGCCGTTTTCACACCACCAATCCCGGGTCACTTGCTCCAGTAGCGGAGCCGGTTGCCCATCCGGTTGAACGGCGACGCGCCGCCTAAGCGCGAGTCCCAAAGGGTATAGTTGATCAAGGCAACGGTTCCATGGCAGCTTCGTTTTGTGCGTCGCTGCTCTTTTCCGGTGTTTCAAATTTCCAATTGAATTCGGGAGACATGGGAAGCAGGCTTCGCGCCGCGGCTTCCGAAGGCTCCCACCCGGTCTTCCGCTGGAGCACTTCCCCCTCTCGCATCCCCTCACAACAATCCCGCCTTATCGCAGGTGAACATGACCATCGCTGAACTTAAAGAGAAGAACATCACCGAATTGAGCCGTATTGCGCGCACCCTGGAGATCCCAGGGGCCAGCGGCCTTCGCAAACAGGATCTGATCTTCAAGATCCTCCAGGCTCAAAGCGAAAAGGAAGGCCATATTTTCGCTGAAGGCGTTCTGGAAATCCTGCCGGACGGCTACGGCTTTCTGCGCTCTCCCGACTACAACTACCTGCCCGGCCCCGACGATATTTATGTTTCGCCGTCGCAGATCAGGAAATTCGATCTCAAGACCGGTGACTCGATCAGCGGCAATGTGCGCCCGCCGCATGAAGGCGAGAAGTACTTCGCCCTGGTCAAGATCGAAGCCATCAACTTTGAGTCGCCCGAGGAGACGCGCAACAAGATTCTCTTTGACAATCTGACGCCGCTCTATCCCCAGGAACGCATCAAGATGGAGACCGTGCGCGAGGGCATCAGCGGCCGGGTCATGGACCTTCTGACGCCCGTGGGCAAAGGGCAGCGCGGCTTGATCGTCGCTCCGCCGCGCACCGGCAAGACCATGCTGTTGCAGTCGATCGCGAACTCCGTTTCGACCAATCATCCTGAGGTCGTGCTCATTGTTCTGCTGATCGACGAGCGCCCGGAAGAAGTCACGGACATGCAGCGGTCTGTGAAGGGCGAAGTCATAAGCTCTACCTTTGACGAGCCGGCAGCGCGCCACGTGCAGGTTGCCGAGATGGTGATTGAAAAGGCCAAGCGCCTGGTGGAACACAAGCGCGACGTGGTGATTCTGCTGGATTCCATTACGCGTCTCGCCCGCGCCTACAACACCATCGTTCCTCCATCGGGCAAAGTGCTCTCAGGCGGCGTCGATTCCAACGCGTTGCAGCGGCCGAAGCGCTTCTTTGGCGCGGCCCGCAACATTGAAGAAGGCGGATCGTTGACGATTATCTCCACCGCACTTGTCGATACCGGCTCGCGCATGGACGAAGTCATCTTCGAAGAGTTCAAGGGCACCGGCAACATGGAAATCATCCTGGACCGCAAGCTTGTGGACAAGCGCGTGTTCCCGGCCATCGACATCCAGCGCTCCGGCACGCGTAAGGAAGAGCTGCTGATTCCCAAGGAAGACTTGCAGCGCATCTTTGTGCTGCGCCGGGTGCTGAACCCGCTGTCGCCGGTGGAAGCGATGGAACTGTTGATCACGCGCCTTGAAAAGGTGCGCAACAACGCCGAATTCCTGCAGAACATGAACCAGCTGTAGGTATGAAACGTCGAGCAGAGCGCGCATCGCACACGCTCTGCTCGACGAAGAACTCGCGGCATCCCTGAACAAACTATGGACTCTCGCCGCTTCAGATTCGGCCTCTTCGCGTTTGACGCTTCCAACGGAGAACTGCGACGCGAGGGAGCGCTGGTTCACTTGCAAGCGCAACCGGCGCGGGTCCTTTCGCAGCTGATCTCGCGCGCGGGAGAAGTAGTTTCACGCGAAGAACTGCGCCAGGCAATCTGGGGCGACGAAACATTTGTTAATTTTGAACGCGGCCTCAACGTCTGCATCGCGCAAATCCGCACCGCACTTGGCGACGACTCGGTCTCTCCGCGATTTGTCCGTACCGTCCCTCGGCTAGGCTATCAATTCATCGCGCCCGTCGAACTTCTCACCGGCACAATTCAAGAGCCAACTGCGCAGCCCGTTGCCCCGCGCAGTCATCCGTGGCGCGTCGTTGCCCTTTCGTGCGCTGCTTTGCTGCTGGCCGCAGTCGCAATCGGCGTCTATTGGCGTCAGGTTGCAGCCTCACCGCGAACGCCGGTGATGGTAGCTGTCGTGCGATTCGACAACGAAACCGGAGACGCCGATCTCGATCGAATCAGCGATGGGCTAACCGACACGGTAGTCGAGCAATTAACGCGGCTGAGTCAGGATCGCTTTCGCGTGATCGGCAACGCATCGGTGCTGCGGCTACCGCGCGATCAGCGCGATCTGAGCGCCATCGCCTCCACGCTGCACGCGCAGTTCATTGTGCTGGGGCAGGTGCAGAGGAACGGACCGCAGACGCGCGTTCTTGCTCATCTGATTCGCATGCCTGACCAGACACATGTGTGGGTGATCCGGGTCGACAAGCCGCTGGACGATGCTCTCGCGTTTCAATCGAGCGCGGCACAGCAGATTGCTTCGGAGTTTTCGAGTCGGCTCATCGCCGCGGCGGACGGGAAGAACTTACCTCCGGCACCAAACAACTGATTTCAAGTCACTTTCGGCTTAACAAATAACTGGCGGAGTGTGCGCCGCATTTGGCTTGATTCAAGGCGTCCCGTGCTTCATCTTCGATTGCAGAACCAATTGAGGAGGCCCACCCGTGAACGCAAGTTCCCTTCCATTTCTGCACGGTTTCCAAGGTCGTCGCAGGTTCCTGCAACTCGCCGGGCTTGCCGTATCATCGCGCATGCTGGCCTTCGCGGCTCCGATGGAGCAGTCGAATCAGAACATATCCGGCGCCGTGGCAGGCAAGACCTCATTGAGTGACAGCTTTCCCACGCAACCTCCGGCCCTGGTGCGGGAGATGGTCACCGTTTCTCACTTCGATCTGAAGCGCGTCCAGCAACTCGTGGAGGCGCAGCCGTCCCTGGCCTGCGCTGCGTGGGACTGGGGATTTGGCGATTGGGAGACGGCGCTCGGCGCATCATCGCACATGGGCAACCGTCCCATTGCGGAATTCCTGATTGCGAACGGCGCGCGGCCATCGCTTTTCTCCTCCGCGATGCGCGGACAGATTGAAGTGGTCAAGGCCTTCGTGGCCGCCCAGCCCGGTGTCCAGCGAATCCGGGGTCCCCACAGCATCAGCCTGCTGGCCCACGCCAAAGCCGGGGGAGAAGCCGCGCGCCCGGTCTACGAGTTTCTGCTGTCCCTTGGCGATGCCGGCGCGGAACCCCAGGTCCCGGTTTCACAAGAAGACATGGATGCGATCGTCGGCGTCTATCCTTTTGGCCCGGGCGAGAACGAGCAGATCCTGATGACTGCGGACAAGGGCATTCTCACCTGGACGCGCAAAGGCACCATGGGGCGGTCTCTCTTCCATCTTGGCAGCCGGGAATTCTACCCCTGGGGCGCCGCCGCGGTTCGCATTCGCTTCAAGACCGAAGCAGGAGAAACCTCAATGACGGTGAATGATCCCGGTCTCGTTTTGTCGGTCACGAGGAAGAAATAAGCGAAGAGAATCCGCCAGGCCACTGAACCCGGCCAATCAGACGGCGCGCACAGCAACTGACACGGTTGCCATGCGGAGCGGCTACTCGTCCATTTGCGTGCATCCCAGCCTCAGTGTCATCCTCAAAGAGTGAAGATTCGCATGACCCTCCGCTTCGCCGCAACCCTGGGACTGGCCTGCAGTCTCTCGTGCGCCGCACAAGACCATGGTTATTGGCAGGCTGCGAGCAACAACGCATCCGCCATTACCGGCGACATCACCCTCTCCGACCTGAAAATCACAATCGGCTTTAAAGCCTTTCCCATTGCGTCGATTCGGGACCTTAAACCGGCAGAGGTCAGCGCGGTCTTCGACGCGGACGTGAATACCGCGGGTTCCGGCACGCTCTACCGGCTGAAAGTCCCGGCGGAGCAGCGCTTTCAGCACAAGAACACGCTGTGCGGCACGCAGGATACGCAATGGATGGCGTCCTATGTCACAGGCAAATCGCTGCAGGTGGCGTTCTTTTCAGGGGAAGAAGCGCCTGTGTTTACGTTCGACGCCATCAGTCATTCGACAAACCTCTGCGGGACGTATACGTACGTGCGCTGAGGGAATTGGCGCAGGCGGCTCAGCTTCCCATGCAGGTGATTCGCTGGTAAGATAGTTAAGTCGTGGGGCTGTAGCTCAGCTGGGAGAGCGCCTCGTTCGCAACGAGGAGGCCAGCGGTTCGATCCCGCTCAGCTCCACCAATTCCTTCCCGGCCTTCCTTCTTGATTCTCGGATTGATTCAGTTCTCCGGGCGAACCTCTTCACCCGTCGCCGTTCCCATTGCTTTCAGGTACGCGTCCTGCGTGGCCGTCTGTCCCAGAATGAATTTTGAAACGAAGCGGAAGATCGGGTTATAGACTTCTCCGTCTTCCGTGATGCGCACGCGCGTTCCGCCGCTTTCAGGCGTGAGCGCGAAGCTCCAGGTTCCCGCGTAGGGAAGATTCTCGGTGGCGATACGGCGCTCGATCGATCGCGGTGGGCGGCTGTTCTGCAACTCGTAGAGAATCGTCTCGCCGTGCTTCGAGGTCTCGCGCTGGAACTGCTTCCCATCCAGCGTGATCAGCTCACACCGCTTCACATCAGGACGCCATTCCTGGCTGCCGGCGATCAGCGCGAAAAGCCGCTCCGGTGCGGCCTTGAAGACCGCACAGCGCGAAGCCACGTGGTGTTTGGGCAACATTGCCCCGGTGACCACGACGCACAGCACAAGCAGCACCAGCACGCCAACGACGATGAGAACAATCTTCATGCGTCCCTATCCCGCTTTCTACGCTTCAGCAGAATTGCGGCCACCTGCGCGAGGCGTTCGATTCCAGCGAGCGCCCGATCTGCCTCTTCCGGTTCCATCAGCTTCAACATCTGCATGACCAGAGCGGGATTGAGGACTGTGTTCTGGTCCTGAATCCGCTTGCCGGCTGGGGTTAACGTAAGTCCCACCGCCCGGCGGTCCTGGCTGTCCACCATGCGCGCAACGTAGCCGCTCTTCACCAGCCGGGCGATGGTGGTGCTCATGGTGGAGCGCCCGACGCCCATGTGCTCGGCCAGCTTCGACAGAGTCGTAGGGCGTGTGGCGTGGAGATGATCGAGCACGCTGGCCTGGTTCTCCGTCAGCGGTTTGCCGGCCTCGTCGGCGCGTAGATGGTCGCGATGACAAGCCAGGTAGATTGTGGGATAGGCCGACATCAGCCGTCCGACTTTGTTTTCCAACATACGGGGCAGGATGAAGCAAATGGTTCGATTCGTCAAACAAATTCTTTGGCGGGGGCTGCGGCACCGAAGGGAACATCCGCTTTCGTTCAAATTTGCATCAACTGTATACTTGATTTGCCCAGCATTGGAGAGCGAAATGAGAGATTTCGCGGCGGACTCGATTCGGGTAGAAACATGTTTTTGAACGAGGTGAACGGTTGACGCAGACCACACTACATCGGTCTCTGGCCAACGCGACGGAAGTGCCGCTCTGCGTCGACCTGGACGGAACGCTGGTCAAGTCGGACACGCTCGTCGATTCACTGCTTGTGCAGGCGCGGACCCATCCTGCGCTCTTGTTCAAGCTGCCGGGGCGCGCGTTGCGCGGGAAGGCGGCCTTCAAGGCATTCGTTACCGATTCAGTTCAGCTCGACGTGGCGCACCTGCCCTACAACCGGCCGCTGCTCAAGTATCTTCAGCAGCAACGCGCACAGGGACGGGCGATCTTTCTGGCCACTGGCGCGGATGTGCGCCTGGCCAACCGCGTCGCGGCGCACCTCGGCATTTTTACAGGAGTGTTGGGTTCGGACGGCGCAACCAACCTGACCGGCGCGAAGAAGCTGGACCGGCTGCGCGCCTGCCTTGGCCCAGGAGCATTCGATTACATCGGCAACGATACGCCCGACCTGCCGCTGCTGGCGCAGGCGCAGGAGCCGATGATCACCAATCCGACCATGAGGTTGCGGATGGGGCTTCGCGCTCGCGGCATCAAGCCTGCGCGCGAGTTTGTGGAGCGGCGGCATCCGGTGCGGTCCCTGGTGAAGGCCGTGCGCGTTCACCAGTGGGCCAAGAACCTGTTGATCTTTGTCCCTCTGCTCTGTTCGCATGCGCTCACCACGGCCAAACTTCTGACGGCGCTGGCGGCCTTCTGCTGCTTCTCGCTCACCGCTTCGGCGGCTTACATTGTGAACGATCTGCTGGACATTGAGGCCGACCGCCGTCATCCGCGCAAGAGCCATAGACCGTTTGCATCGGGCGATCTCTCGGCCTTCTCCGGACTTGCCGTGGTTGCGGTGTTTCTGCTGATGGCGATTTCTGGAGCACGGCTCCTGCATGGCGCGTTCCTGGGCTGGCTGCTCTTCTACCTGGCTGCAACGCTCACTTACTCCTGGTATCTGAAGCGGATTGCGCTGGTGGACGTGCTGGCGCTCTCAGGCCTCTACATCCTGCGACTTGAGGCAGGTTCAGCGGCAACGCACACGGTTATCTCGCACTGGCTGACCGGCTTTTCGATGTTCCTGTTTCTCTCGCTGGCCATCGTCAAGCGCTTTGCGGAACTGGAGAACCTGCGCGCCAGCAGTTCAAAGCCGAAAAACGGACGCGGCTACCTGCTGGCCGATCTGCCGCAGTTGCGCAGCTTCGGAACTGCCAGCGCGGTTGCCGCGGTGGTGGTGTTTGCCAACTACATCAGCGGGCGCGACGTAGTGCATCTTTATCGCGAACCGGGCCGGCTGTGGCTGATCATGCCGCTCATGATCCTGTGGCTCTTCCGGGTCTGGCTGCTGGCCTCGCGCGGCGAACTGGATGAGGACCCGGTGGCCTTTGCGCTGACCGACCGGATGAGCCAGTTGATCGGCGTGGCAGTACTCGTGATCGCGTGGCTGGCGCAGCCGCTTCCTTGATAGCAATGATTGCAATTTGCTATGATTGATAGCATCTAGAGAAGGAGTAACTCCCTCATGCCTGCCGTGGTCGTTCGCAATCTTCCCGAGGCAACCCATCGCGCGCTCAAGGTGCGCGCCGCCCAGAACGGGCGCAGCACCGAGGCGGAGATTCGATTGATTCTTGAGCAGTCCGTCGCACCGAAGACGAGGCTCAAGATTGGCTCGGAACTGGCCGCCTTTGGCCGCCGCTATGGCGGCATCGAAATCAAGAACAGACGGGATCGCCAGCCAATTGAACCAGCGGAATTTGAATGATCGTACTGGACACCAACGTCATTTCAGAGCCGCTGAAGCCGCGCGCCGAGCCGGCGGTCATTGAGTGGCTCAACGCGCAGGCTCCGGAGACGCTTTACCTAACTGCAACCGCCTTGTGTGAAGTCTTGATAGGCATTGCGCTGCTTCCGTATGGGAAGCGAAAGCGCGGCATGGAGCTGGCGATGGAGAAGCTGCTGGCGGATCTGTTTGGGACGCGGTTTCTGGACTTCGACCGGGAAGCAGCGATCGCTTTTGCAGCGTTGGGAAGCCGCGCGGCAGCCAAGGGTTATTCCATTTCGGTGGGCGATTGCCAGATTGCCGCAATTGCGGCGGTGCATGGATTCGGCGTGGCGACGAGGGATACGACGCCGTTTGTTGCCGCGGGCGTGCCGGTGATTAACCCATGGGAGAGCTGAGCTGGCCCCAGTCAAGACTGGACGCCCCACCCTCGCCGGGCATTTGTTTTCCGGCCAAGGATGGGAAGCGATGAAGTCAGTGCGAGCGGACAGCGAACGTCTGCCCCACCGCAGGTGGTTAGCTGAACAAGTCCTTCATCTTTTCCAGCAGGCCGGGGGATGAGGGCTTATTGTCGACGGTCATGGAATCGGCAAGCTCCTTGACGAGATCGCGCTGGGTGCGGCTCAGCTTGCGCGGAATCTGCACCACAACTTTGACCACAAGATCGCCGTGGCCCTTCTCATTGAGGAAGGGAACGCCTCGGCCGCGTACGCGCAGTTCCTTGCCGCTCGGCACGCCCTCGGGAACCTTGAGCGTGACCGGGCCGTCAATCGCGGCGATCTCGATCTCCGCGCCGAGCGCTGCCTGCGGGAAACTGATGGGAACCACGCAGTAGAGGTCGTTGCCGTTGCGCTCAAACAGGTCGTGGGCGCGAATGGAAAGCACGATGTAGAGGTCGCCGCGTGGACCGCCGGAGCGGCCTGCGTCGCCTTCGCCGGAGTAGCGGATGCGGGTTCCATCCTCAACACCGGGCGGCACCTTGACGGTCAGCTTGAACTCGCTGGTGACGCGGGTTTGTCCGCGGCAGGTCTGGCAGGGGTCGCCGATCACCGAGCCGGAGCCGCCGCAGGCGTTGCAGGTGCGAGCCACAGAGAAGAATCCCTGCTGATAGCGAAGCTGGCCGCGTCCCTGGCACTGCGAACAGACCGTGGGCCCGCGTCCTGAGGCGCTGCCGCGGCCGTTGCAGGTAGCGCAGGTTTCGTGCCGGCGCATCCTGACTTCAGTCTCGGTGCCAAAGATGGCATCTTCAAAATCGATTGCCAAGTCAAAGCGCAGATCGTCGCCGCGTTGCTGGCGTGTTCCGCGCTGCGAGCTGCCGCCCACGTTGAACATCTCGCCGAACAAGTCGCCGAAGATGTCGCCGATGTCCACGCCGCCCGCGAAGGGACCGGAGCCGAAGCCCGAACCCTGTCCGCCCAGGCCGGCGTGGCCGTAGCGGTCATAGGCCGCGCGCTTTTGCGGATCGCTCAGCACCTGGTAGGCCTCGCTGGCGGTCTTGAACTTCTCTTCAGCGGTATGATCGCCGGGATTGCGGTCAGGATGGTACTTGAGCGCCTGCTTGCGATAGGCACTCTTCAACTCCTGGTCGCCGGCGTCGCGCGAGACACCCAGCACGTCGTAAAAGTCTTCTTTGCTCACGTTTGTCTTGGGACTCATTCGTTTCTATTAGAACTCAATTGGCTCTCTTTGGATTCATTCGTTGGTCTGTTTGGGGTTGGAGACCACGCGCACCAGCGCCGGACGCAGCAGGCGGTCGCGCAGCTTGTAGCCGCGACGCACCTCCTCGGCAACGTGCTGATCGGGCATGTCTTCGCGCTCCACCGAGCCCAGCGCTTCATGCTGGCGCGGGTCAAAGGCCTCGCCGACTGTCGACACGGGACTGACTTGCAACTGGCGCAGAATCTCTTCCATCTGCTTCACGATCAGGGCCACGCCGGAGCGAAGCTGCTCCTCGGTTCCAGTGGACTTGAGTGCCAGCTCGAAGTTGTCCACCACGGGCAGAAACTGCTCTACAACGCTTCCCGTCGCGTAATCGCGAAACTCGACCCGCTCCCGCTCGGCTCGCTTGCGGGCATTTTCAAACTCGGCCTGCAGGCGCGCCAGGCGATCGAGCAACTGGTCGCGCTCGGCCTTCAACTGATCGAATTCCTCCCGGCTCACGGTCTCGGCAGTTGGAGTTTCGCCGCCCTCCTGCGCCGTCTCGACGGGTTCTTCCTGCGCTGCTGCTTCAGTGGGTTCCAACACGGTCAACTCTGTTTCCTCTTTCGGCATATCTCTACGCGCTCTCCGAAACATAATTCTTCCCTGATTCCATGATAGTTTGCGCAAGGAATCCGCCGCATCCCCCGGGCATTGCCTTTGATCTTGCTCAGACTGCCGGCGCGGCCGGCTTTGCGCGTTGAAATTCGAGCCTGCAAAAGGTTTTAGCCCGCAGGGACCTCCAGGATGCGCTCGGAAAGCCGGGCAATGTAGCGGACTGCCTGGATCATCTCCTGATATTGGATGCGCGTGGGTGCGATAACGGCTACAGTTCCGAGGCTTGCGCCGCCGAGCCGGGCTGGCGCGCCAATCAGCACCAGGTCCTGCATGGCCGGCGAAGCGTCGTCGAGGCCCACCACCACGCGGACCTCCTGCTGGCGGCCATCGACGTAGGCGGTGAGCAGCTCCACCAGCCGCTGCTTGGCTTCGAGGGCCAGCAGCATCTGGCGCAGACGCTCCCGGTCGAGCTCCGCGGTGATCAGGTTGGCCATTCCATCCACAAAGATGGCTGGGCCCGTCTCGTCGCCTGCCAGGGCGCCTTTGCGGCAAAGTTCCTCAACCGAGGCCAGCATCTGCGTATACGCCTGACGGTCGGCTTCCACGCGCCGGGCCACCTCAGTACGGATACGTTCGATGGGCCAGCCGCGGAAGTTCTCGTTCAGATAGCGCGCCGCTGTCTCGAGCTCGACGTGGGCCAGTTCGCGGTCCAGGGTGAGCACGCGGTCCTGCACCGCACCGGCCTGGGTCACCAGTACGGCCAGCACCCGGCCCGCGGAAAGCCTTGCAAAATGAATATGTTCCAGCACCTGGCCGGCGGTGGAACTGGCCAGCGCCACGCCCAGGCCGCTGGAGATGAGCGCCAGAACGTGCGAAGTCCGCTCCAGATAATCATGGGAGCTGGCGACGCCGGAGAAGTGGTCTTCAATCTGGCCGCGGCGCGCTTCGCTCAGCGTGGATGGGTTTTGCGGCAGCGCATTCACTGACTGCGCGCCCAGCGCCATGCGGCCCAGTTGCGAGCCGGATTTTAGAATCTGTTCAACGTAGTAGCGGAAGGCCGCGGCGGTGGGAACCCTTCCGGCGGAGGTATGCGGCTGCTCCAGCAGGCCTGCCTCGCCCAGCGTAGCCATCACGTTGCGCACGGTGGCGGAACTGAGGCCCTCGCGGTCGGCAAAGGAGTGGGCAACCGCCTGCGAAGCCACGGGCTCGCCGGTAGCGATGTACAGCTCGATGATGGCCGTAAGCACCAGCCGCTCTCGCGGACTGACGCGCAAATCCGGCATCTTGCCTGCTCTCCATCTCCATTTCCGCGGCCATCTTGAGAGCCGATTTCAGCCGGATTCAGGCTGGCTCCGGACCCCGTTGAGGGCCTTAAAGCGCTTGATTTTCTTGCGCTTATGCGAAAAAAGAAGAAAGTTGTCCTGTTTAATTCTAGGGATGATCGATTGCTGCTGTCAAACAAGAACACAAACCTGCCGAAGCGCAGTTTTGCCGGGCGGTCGTCCTTCGCCGAGCCGCTCACGCAAAGGAAGATCGGCGGCGACAGGTACCTGCCAAGGCACAGTCTCCGCCAAAATTCATCTCGCTGTGCATTGACGGCGGAACGCATAGGCGCTACTCTCAAGCGCAGATACCCGATTTGGTCGCAAACGCCATCCCGCGGTCTCGCCACTCAGCCCAGAGCTCAGGCTCGGCCCTGTCTCGCGCCTTGCGGCTCCCTCAAAATTACAACCTATACCTGCTCGTGGCCATGCATCCCGTGTGCCCGAATCCGCCTCTATTCAACCGTACGGTTGTTTTCATCCATGCACAGTCAGCCGATAAACTCCCTGTCGCCACCCCGCATGCGGCTCCGTTGAGCCCTTGCCGGATCCCATCCACCCGTCAACGCCACACTGGAGGCCACCGAATCCTTTGAAGATCGCTCTGGAGATCACGCCCAACCTTGAGCCCCTGTTCGGGACTCGCGATGAGAATCTCAGGCTGATGGAAGACAAACTCGGCGTCCGCATCGATCTTCGATCTGACGCAGTGCATGTACAAGGTCCCGACGACGGCGTCTCCAGAGTCAAGCGCGTCTTTGAAGATTTCGAAGCGCTGCGCCGGCAAGGCATCAACCCGCACAACGGTGAACTGAATGGGATGCTGCGCCTGGTGGTGGCCGATCCCGCGACCACGCTGCGCTCGCTGGCCGACAGCGGCAAGCAGCGCTCGGCCGGCGTCAAGCGCACCGTGCAGCCGCGTTCCATCAACCAGCGCAAATACGTCGAGGCCATTGAGCAGAACGACATGACCTTCGGCGTGGGCCCCGCCGGCACGGGGAAAACCTACCTCGCCGTGGCCATGGCCGTCGCCGCCATGAACGCCAAAAAAGTCAGCCGCATCGTGCTCGTCCGGCCCGCGGTCGAGGCCGGCGAAAAGCTCGGCTTCCTTCCCGGCAGCCTGCAGGAAAAGGTCGATCCCTACCTGCGCCCGCTCTACGACGCGCTCTACGACCTGCTGGAACCGGAAAAGGTGGACAAGATGCTGGAGAAAAACGTCATTGAAGTTGCGCCGCTGGCCTTCATGCGCGGCCGCACCCTCAACGACGCCTTCATCATCATGGACGAGGCGCAGAACACCACCATCGAACAGATGAAGATGTTCCTCACCCGCATGGGCAACAACTCCAAGGCGGTCATCACGGGAGACATCACGCAAATCGACCTGCCCAACCCGCGGCGCAGTGGGCTGGTGGACGCGATCAACGTGCTCGACGGGGTGGAGGGTATTCACTTCTGCCACTTTGAAGACACCGACGTGGTGCGCCACGCATTGGTACAGCGCATTGTCCGCGCCTACGAGTCCGTCAAGCCGCAGCAGCAGGAACTGCCGCTGGCGATTGGCGAAGCCATCGACGTGAACGCGCAGCCGCGCGACAATCGGGCGCAGGCGCAGCAGTTGCACGCGCCCAAACCGCAATAATAGTCTGCTCGACACGGTTGCCATGACTCGCTTCGCGGTTGTTTTCTCGCTTGGATTGCTGATGGTTAGCCTGACGGCCTGCCATCAGCATTCGAGCACCTCGCAAAGCGCAGTCGCTGAGCCCTACATAGCGGACAAGTATTCCGTGGGGTTCGACATTGCACCCCTTCCCAGCGCGAGCGGAGCAAGGCTCTGGCTGGCTACTTATGTGTCTCAGGGCAAAGTTGCAAAGTTCAGAATCGAACTCGAGCCGTCTTCGCCGCAGGGTTACACAACCTCTGACAGTCCCACATTCACAGCCGCCAATGGAAGTATCCAGGCTGAACCTGGGTCAGATGCGAGTGTGCTCCTTGCGGATCTCAAGAGAACACTCGAAGCCAAACACCTTCCAGCACATGTTCACAGATCAAGCAATCTGCCTTTTACCTTTGCGATTCTTGGCGAGAACCAGTCGCAAGCCGCTGATGGCGGATTCAATGAGAAGCCGCGCGGAAACTGGACGGCTATGAAAATCTTCATTGGTTCTGGCGCGGGCAATGACTATGGCGAAGTGTTTCTCAACCTCAATCAGGTCAGTCAAAAGGCACAGTTTTCGGAAAAAGATCAGGATTACGGGGACTACGTCCTTACCAAACTGGCAACTGTGCTTTGAGCTCCCGGGCGACAAGATCGCAGCGGTCTTGCAATTCAAGTAGAATCGAATGTGAACCGGGGCCGCGCAGAATGCGGCCCTGAGCACGATGATCCTCCTCGACCCAGATCTGGACCCCCACCCCTCGCCGAAGACAACTTCAGCGAAGCGTACTGCTGTGTCTCCCGCCCTTTCCAAATCCAAAGCAGCAAACCACGATTTCAAGCTGCCCTCCGCGCGTACGCTGGCCCGTTTTCTCGCCGCCGCGCAGGCCGCGGTGCGATTGCGCGGACAGGTCACTGTGCTGCTGACCACCGATGCGTCGATTCGCGGGCTCAATCGCCGTTTTCGCGGCAAAAACAAAGCCACCGACGTGCTCTCGTTTCCTGCCGAAGGCGTGGGGGCCGAAGGCGTGGCCGGCGACCTTGCCATCAGCGTGACCACGGCCTTAGGCCAGGCCACCGAACAGGGCCATTCGCTCTCAACGGAGATCAAGGTGCTCATTCTGCACGGCCTGCTGCACCTGGCCGGCTATGACCACGAGGTCGACGACGGCAAGATGGCGCGGCGGGAGCTCCTGTTGCGCGCAAAGTTGAAGCTGCCGCAGGGGCTGATTGAGCGAACCACACAGGGGGAGCAGGCTCTGGGAAAGGTTCCCAAGAAGCGAACATTAGGGGCTAAAGCCCAGGTTGGCTCCGATCGCTTGATTGTCGGGGTTAAAACCCCGACCTACCGTTCCGGGTCCCATGCCAAGGCCAAACGCCCATGAGCGCCCTGGCCATCACGATGGTGGTTCTGCTGGCCGCAGTCGAGATGCTGGCCTCGTACATCAGCCGCGTCTACTCCGAGTTTGGCAAGATCCTCACCCGAGAGATTGAAGAAAACCTCGACGCGTGGGAGGAGCTGGTTGAACCGCAGCTCGGCTTGAGCCGCGAACACGCAGCTATCTCCGCGGCCGTCTTGCAGCAACTGGCTCTCGGCATCATCGCGCTCGAATTCGGCGCGGTGATCTTTGATCGCGGTACACATCCTGGCGGTCCCAGCTACGCCGAAATCGCGCAGGCTTTTCTCGGCGTGATTCTTGTGGTGGTGGTCTGTAACCAGATCCTACCCTCGCTGCTCTTCAATCGCACGCAGGGCAAGTGGGTACGGCCGCTGGTGTGGCCCATCCGTCTCCTGCTGTGGTTGATCACGCCGGTCACCGTCTTTGTACGCTTCTTCTTCTCAGTGGCATCGCTGGCGGAAGAGCCGGCCAGCCCGGAAGAGGAGACGGCCGTCGATGTGGAAGCGCTGCTTGAGGCCGGCGAAGAAGAAGGCATCCTCGAAGAAAACGATATCGACCTGGTCCGGTCCGCTGTTGAATTCGGCGACAAGCTGGTGCGGGAAGTGATGACGCCGCGTCCTGAGGTCTTCGCCGTCAAGGAATCGATTACCCTGGAACATTTTCTGAACCATCTGCGCGAACATAACTTCTCACGCGTTCCCGTCTACGCAGGTACGCTGGACAACGTGACCGGGATCGCCTTCGCGCACGACCTGTTGCAGATTACCGATGAAGAGGCGCGCACGCGCACCGTGGCCAGCATCAAGCGGCCCGCGGTCTTTGTGCCGGAGACCAAGCGCGGCTACGAGCTGCTGCGCGAGATGCAGCGCGAAAAGCAGCACATGCGCATCGTCATTGACGAGTATGGCGGCGTAGCCGGCCTGGTGACGATTGAGGATCTGCTGGAGCAGATCGTGGGCAACATCCGCGACGAGCACGAGGTGGAAACGGCGGTCGAAGAGCCGCAGCGCGAGCCCGGCGGCGTGTGGCTTGTGCCGGGCAGCTTTCCCGTCAATCAGTTGACGGATCTCTTCGGCGAGACAGCCGACCTGGGCAACCTGTACCAGGCCGCCACGCTCGGGGGTGTCGTCAGCGAGATTGAAGGCCGCATCCCGCACGCCGGTGAAGTGGTGGTGCTGGAGCCGGTGCGTCTGCGAATGGAAATTGTCGCGTCGACCGATCGCCGCGTGGAGCGGCTGCGAGTATTCCCGCCTGCGGCGGAGTCTCCCGCGGAATCGGATTGAAGCTGAGTTTCGGCGGCTGGCTGGAGCTTCGTCCTCGTGGGCCTGCCCCGCTGACTTGCTGACCCGCCGGCCTGCTACTCGCGCCCATTCCACGCACTCCACTCCTCCGCGGTAATCTCCCATATTTCAAACGGCAATCGCCCACAGACAAAGTCTTTTTCACCCACGCTCACCACGCGCATGCCCTGGTTTTCTGAAATCCGCCTTGATGCAGTGTTCGCAATCGCCTTGGGGATGCGCATCACCGTGAACCCAAGCGTCTCAAACCAGAAGTCGTTCACCCACACGCAGGCCTCGCTCATCAGTCCCTGTCCGCGCCACGGCACGCCAAGCCAGAAACCGCGATTGTCTTCTTCGCCTTTCATCAGGCTGATTGACCCGATGATCTGGTCTGGCCGTTCGATCAAGCGCAGCGTCCAGTGCCAGGCCTCCCCGCTCTCCGCCTGGGGCAGCGCGATGTCGCGGCAGTAGTGCAGCGCGCCGTCTTCCGGGTAGGGCCAGGGCACGCGATTGGCCAGGTATTGCACCACCTCCCAATGAGGAAACAGCGCCTGAATCTGCTCGGCGTCGGCCAACTCCAGTGGCCGCAGAATGAGCCGTTTTGTGCGTCCTTCAGCTCCCATGCGCCCCCCAAGCGTCATGATAGCAACGCCCGGAATCGAAATCCGCGATAATAGAGTTTGGGAGTATCCCTTGAAATCTGGATTTGTCGCCATACTGGGCCGGCCCAACGCCGGCAAAAGCACACTGCTCAACGCCCTCACCGGCGAGAAGGTGGCCATTGTCTCGGCCAAGCCGCAGACCACCCGCAACCGTATCGCCGGCGTGGTGGAGGTTCCGGCACAGAAGGGCGTACACCCGGCGGCGCAGATCGTCTTTGTGGATACGCCCGGCGTGCACAAGCCCGGTTCGCACCTTGACCGCCGCATGTTGCAGGAAGTCTACGAAGCGCTGGAGACGCGCGACCTGGTGCTGGTGCTGATGGACGCGACGCGCAAGGTACAACTTGAAGCCGCCGCAAAGCCCGCGCGCCACTCAACCGAAGAAGGTGGGGTGCCCCTGGTCCCGCTTTTGGGACCTGGGATTTCAGATGCGCCTACCCCAGTTCCAAAGCACGACCGCACCAACTGGGCCAGCGAGGACGAGTTCCTCTTCGGCTTGATCCGCAAACTCGACTGCCCGGTCTTCCTGGTTCTCACCAAGATTGATCTTGTGCCCAAAGACCACTTGCTGCCGCTGATTGATACGCTCACCAAGCAGTTCAACTTCGCCGAGATCATTCCGGTCAGCGCGCGCAAACGCGATGGCCTCGACATCCTGGTCCGCAAGATCGTTGGAGCGCTGCCCACGGGCGAGCGCTACTACCCCAAGGACCAGTACACTGACCAGCCGCAGCGTTTCATGGTGGCGGAGCTGATTCGCGAGAGCATCCTCGTGGAAACGGGTGAAGAAGTTCCCTACGCTTCGGCGGTAGTCATCGAGCGATTCGATGAGCCGAAGCCTTTCGTGCCGCGAAAAAAGGGCGCAGTGCCGGCCCGCGCGCCGCTCACCAGCATCGCCGCAGCCATCTATTGCGAGCGCGATGGGCAAAAAGCAATCCTGATTGGCAAGGGGGGCACGAAGCTGAAGGAAATCGGCACGGCCGCGCGACGGCAGATTGAATCACTGCTGGGAACACGCGTGTATCTTGAGCTGCATGTGATTGTCGAGCCCAACTGGCGCGAGTCCAAGAGCTTTGTCGAGTCGCTCGACTGGCGCAACCAGTTGGAGCGGCTCGCGGGGGACCAGATCACTGAGAAGCCTCTGGACGAAGAAGAATAAAGTGCTGATCTCTCATGCAACTGCTGAGCGAGCCCGGCTCTACGCGACGAGAGGCTCCATGGGGCTGAAGCCCCATCTCTCTCGATTGAAAGGCCGGTTGCGACACGACTGAAGTCGTACCCTGATACAAGGCGCATCCACAGCAGCGTTCGTCAGCAAGCTGAGGCGCGAGTTGTCAGCAGACCGTAGTGAAGCCTGCCGCACTCGCTGCTCTCTCTACTTCGCCAGCACAGCCTCAAGCGGATCATCCACCGGAATCCGCTTCTGCCCCTTGTAGTCGGAGAAGTGGACCACGTTGTCGTAGGCATCCTTGATCAGGTCCTGCAGCGGAATCACGCTGCCGTTGACGCGCTGCTCATCCAGCAGGTCCAGATCCACGTCAGCCACGATCATCTGCTCCTGGTTGATGGTTCCCTCGGCGGCGATGCCATCGCGCGCAAAGAAGTAATCCGAAGGCGTGAGAATGGCGGCCTGGCCGTAGTTGGTGTTCATATAGGGCACCAGCGGCAGATTGCCGACGGTGCCGGTCATGGCCACGTAGACCTGGTTCTCAATGGCGCGGGCCTGGGCGCAATAGCGCACGCGGCAGAAGCCCTCGCGGCCGTCGGTGCAGGAGGGGACGAACAGAATCTCCGCGCCCGCCTCGGCCATCACGCGCGCTACCTCAGGAAACTCCACGTCGTAGCAGATGAGGATGGCGATGTTGCCGAAGTCGGTGTGGTAAAGATAAAGCCCGTGGCCGCGGCTGAGCTGGTAGGGTCCGCTCTCAGTGGGCGTCAGGTGCACCTTCTTCTGGCGGAAGACCTGCCCGTTGGGCGTGAACAGGTGCGCCGCGTTGAAGACCTTGCCGCGCTGGAAGATCGGATGCGTTCCGCCGATGATGTAGATGCCGGTTTCCTGCGCAAGCCGCGAGAAGAGCTCCTCGTACTCCGGCGCCATGCGCGCCAGGCGGCGCACCGCCATAGCCGGCGCGGGCTCCTTGATGTAACTGAGCAGTTGCATGGTGAAGAACTCGGGAAAGAGCAGGAAGTGCGCCTTGTAGTCTTTGGCGCTGCGCACAAAGAACTCCACCTGGTGGGCGAAATCGTCAAAGCTGGCGATGGGCCGCAGCAGATATTGCACGGCGGCAATGCGCACACGGCGAGGACGCGGGGTTCCGCGCATGGCTTCGGCGGCGGCCTGCTCCAGGGCAGCGTGTTGCAGGCTCGCCTGCAGGCTGACGGAAGACGTGTACTCCGGGTTCAGCCATTCGAGCACCGTGGCAAAGCCGCGCGACTCGACATCGTTCATGTAGCCGGGCACCACATCCAGAACCACCAGGTCGTTCTCCAGCTGGAAGGACAGCGCGGGGTCCCTGCGCTTGCCGTCGACCACTTCGGCCACATACTCTTTCGGCGTCAATTCGTCAGCTACCGCCGAGTAGCCGGCGATGCGGCCGCCGGTCAACAGGCGCTTGAGACCTCGCTCGCGGATCAGTTCCTTGCGCGCCTCGTAGAAGGCCGTGCCGATGCCCAACTGGCGCGCGGCCGGGTCCACACCCATATCGGCGCCGTAAAGGGTCATGCCCTGCGGGTTGTGGGTGGTGAATGATCCGTCACCGGTAATCAGCGACCAGTTGGCTGACTCGGCATAGTCATCCCAATCGATCAGCAAAGAACTGGACGAGCCCAGAATGAGGCCGGATGGGTCGGAAGCCACCAGTTGGCCCTCGGGAAAGACACTCAGGTGGTTCGCCAACTGCTCGGCGCGCCACGGGGGCTGACCGGGAAACACGCGCACCTGCAGCTCGATCACCGCTGGGATGTCCTCGAGCGTCATCTCCCTTATGCAGAAGTGTTGAAGGGGGCGGGCGGTCGCGTGCATGGGGAATCTCCTGGGCTGTCTCAAACTGACAGACCGTTAGTTTACCCACGTCTTAGTGAACAGGATGTAACAAACAGACCAATTTTTCGGGACTTCGTGAGATGTTCGCCCCATACTTCAGCAGCGCAAAGAGATCTCAGGCCCCGCGCAACTGGCCGCGGCCATCGCTTTTGACCGCGTACATGCGAGTGTCGGCGGCGCCGATGATGGCGTGCAGAGAAATGCCATCCGCCGGGGCGGTTGCCAGTCCCACGCTGGCACTCACGCTCAGATCGAGCCCGTTTTTCATGCGAAAACGCGAGGCCATCAACTCACGATGCAGTTTACGGGCCAGGGCCAGCGCAGCTTCGGGAGTCGTCTCCGGCATGAGAATGACGAACTCGTCGCCGCCGTAGCGAAAGCACCAGTCCTGTTTGCGGCAGAGCTCCTGGAGTCGCTGACCGGTGCGCGCCAGCAGTTCGCTGCCCACCAGGTGGCCATGCGCATCATTCACCAGCTTGAAGCGGTCCAGATCGAGAAAAGCCAGGGCCAGCGGGACGCCTTGGCGCTTGCAGCGATCCAGTTCCCGGCCGAGCACGTCGTAGAGATGACGCACGTTGTAAAGGCCGGTGGTGTCGTCGGTGATGGTCAACTGCTGAATGCGGGTCACGTCGCGCGCGTTCTCAATCGCGATGGCCGCGTGGTCGGCCAGAATGTGCAGGAAGGCAATGGTGTAGTCGGTCATTTGCTCGGCGCGCGGATTGAATATCTCGATTGCGCCATGCGTGCCTTTGCGCCCGCGCAATGGCATGCAGATCACCGAGCGCCTCCTGTGCTCTTTGCCCCCAGGTTCCTCTTTGAGCCGCGGATCCTGCTCAGATTCGGGGACGATCAGTGTTTCCCCGTGCTCGACCACCCAGCCGGCAACCCCTTCGCCCACCTTCAGGCGCAGGTCGCGCAGGGCCTCCTGTTCGCCGCCCGCAGCCAGTGCGTAGTAAAGCTCATTGCTGGACTCATCCAGCATCAGGAGGGTCCACAACTCCGCTTCGATGATGTGCTCCATCTGCTCGAGAATGGTGAGCAGAATCGTGTCCAGGTCGAAGCTTGAGGTGAGCGAGCGCGCCAACTGGTGAAAGACCAGCAGGTCTTGCAGCGGAATTCGATTTTCAGCTTGCTTTTTCACCCGGAGAATCTCTGCAGCATTGTTTCATACTGTCCAGAAAACACACTACGCCGCGCCGGCAGCTCATTGTGGTCAAAGGAGAGCAAAGGGCTGATACTACAGTTGGATTTGCCTCAGATTCTTCCGGTCCGTGGCTAAAACCCCATTGATTCCATTGGCTTTGTGCCGGTGATGAAACCAGGTCTGCCGCCCGCACGAGTTTTTCCGCAGACTATGAAGCGCTTACCCTGCACTCCGTCGGATTTCGGGTTCGTCAGACACTGCCTGAATGTCGGGTCTCATGATGTGGTCCTCGATCGGACCAGGAATAACTCAGTCGCCCGCTATTCACTGTCATCGTCTCCATCGTCGCCGTCGGACTTGTCGTCCTTGCCCGCTCCAGCTTTTTTCTTTAGCTTGCCGGCCAGGGCCTTTTCAATCGTGACGTGAAAGTCTACGTCGGCCGGGTCCTCCGCCAGCTCAAAGCGCGCAAGCGCCAAGCCTTCCTTATCGACCAGAAACTTGGTGAAATTCCAATGGACATCGCCTCCCGGAAGACCATCCTTGGGGTCGGTTAGAAAGCGATAGAGCGGAATCTCGTTCACGCCGCGCAAGGTTGCAGCGGCAAAGATGGGGAAGGTCACATGTGCTGTCTCGCGATAGTACTTCTTCAAGGCCGCGGGGTCTTTCAACTCCTCGGCGCCAAAGTCGGCGGAGGGAATTCCGATGACCACCAGGCCCTGGTCGGCATAGGCGTTCTGCAACTCATTGAGCGCGTCAATCTGGGCATGATAGATTGACTGGCTGGCCAGGTTGACGATGAGCAGCAGTTTGCCTTTGAAGGAGGAGAGCGGAGTGACCTTTCCATCCAGATCGACCAGCGAGTAGTCGTACACGGTCTTCCTGGGCTTGGCTACTTCGGTTTTTGGATTCTCTGCTTTCTTGTTCGCGGCAATTGCCGGCAGTCCGCAGCCCAGCAGCATGAGAAGCAAACCCACGAGAAAACCGCGCCTGACGGGAAAGTGCATGATTCGATTGTGGCATCCCGCGTCTAAAGCCAGATAAGGAATCTTCCGGTTCAAAGTGGTTTTTGTTTGCCGCATTCAATTTTCTTGTGGAGCGAAGAACCGGCGCGCCATTCTCTGATACTGCAGTTGTGCTTCCCGGGGATGCCGTAAGAGGACCAGGGCCCAGGCCTAAAGGCCCCTCCGTTTTGCGGCTTTTCCAAGGGCCTGGAGGCCCCTGCTCCCTCCGCAAAAACTCATCTGCAACTGCAGTACTGAGCTGAATGTGATTGCAGCATTTGCACCAGGGGCTAACCGATTTGAACAGGCTCAAACCGAGCGGCCGGTCTTGTTGATTGGCCCCGGCCGGAATGAATCAAGCGGCGCCGTTCAAAGATTTCTGGGTTATGATGAAGCTCAACCCACTCCCATTTGGGACAACGCGCTCTTCCCTGATTGGCGCTGAACCATGGATATTCAGGATGGATTTCGAGCAACTGAGGACATTTCAACAGGTTTGCCGGCTGAGCAGCTTCTCGCGGGCCGCCGAAAAGCTTGGGGTGACGCAGCCGGCGATTTCCGCGCAGATTCGCTCCCTTGAAAAGGAAGTGGGCGCGCGCCTGTTTGACCGCGACGGCGGCAGGGTGACGTTTACCGCGGCGGGAAGGTTGTTTGAGCCCTTTGCCGAACACTGTTTGCAGTGTCAAAGCCACATCATTGTCGCGGTAAACGAACTTTACCGCTCGGCGCGCGGCGAAGTTTCAGTAAGCGCCAGCGAAGCCACCAGCCTCTACGTCCTTCCTCCCGTCTTTGCCCTCTACAAAAAGCAATACACGCGCGTGAATCTGAACATCGTCCGCTCCGAGCACTCCCGCTCGCTGGAGGCAGTTCTTAACCGCGATGTGGATTTCGCAATCGTTTCGCTTCCCATCAAAGATCCACGGCTGGTGGTGGAGCCGATACACCGCGACGACATTGTGCTCGCGGTTGCACCCACGCATCCGCTGGCCACCCGCGAGGTGGTCAAGCTGGACGAGATGGTTCAGTTTCCCGTGCTGCTGCTCAAGCACGGGCGACAGCGCACGCAGCTCGATAATTTCTTCCACCACCACGAAATGCAGCCGCGTATTGCGATGGAACTGGATTCGAGCGAATTGCTCAAGCGCCTGATCTGCGCGGAACTTGGGATGGGGTTCCTGCCCCGCACCAACGTTCTGGACGATGAACACTCCGGCCTTCTGAAAGTGGTAAAGGTGGAGGGAATGAAGCTGCATCGCGAACTGGGGTTGATCTACCGCAAGGACAAGACGCTGACCCGCGCCGCGCAGGCGTTTCTCGAGATTGCATCCGCAAAGAGCGGCGCTCACGCCTATCCGCCAATGCGCATTCCGAAAGCAAGCAACCTGGCGCGCGGAGCCTGAGGCTGTACGCTTCGCCTACAAACTCATGGCTTCCTGATTTCCCACCACGGATGATTGAAGCTGTTCAGCATTGGAGTCCAATCATGCCCTGGAATCGTTCTAGCTTGATGAGGCGCCGGCTTTGCCTTGTGGTTTCTGTTTGCGCAGCGGTGACCCTTGGCGCGCAGGAGCCGAAGTTTCCGGCAAAGACGGGTGTCGATACGCCGGGAGTTCAACACGCCATCGAAGAGTTGCCGCCAACAGCGACCTTTGTTGTCAAAGGCCATCCAGATTGGCTTGCGGTGACGGAAGATGCTGTGTGGGTATCCAGCTCGAGTGTGAATCATGTGGTGCGCCTGGACGCGAAAACCAATCAGCCGGGAACTATCATCACGGTTCCAAAGCCGTGCTCGGGGCTCGCGGTGGACTTCGGCAGCCTGTGGATTCCGAGTTGTGGCGATCACAACCTGGTGCGCGCGGATGTGAGGACGGGGGCGATTCAAGCCACGATTCCCGCCGGCCCGATTGACTCCGAGGGCGGCATTGCCACGGGCGCCGGAAGCGTGTGGCTGGTTACATCGAAGGCCAGTGAGCTCGACCGGATCGATCCTGCCACCAATACTGTCATCGCAAAAATCAACCTGCCTCCTGGCTCGTTCAACCCCATCTTCGCCAACGATTCGATCTGGGTGAGTTCGAATCATGGCAATGCGCTGGTCCGCGTGAATCCTGCAACGAATACTGTGATGAGTTCCACTCCCATCGGACCCATGCCGCGGTTTCTCACGGTTGGAGCGGGTTCGGTGTGGGTGCTGAATCAGGGCGACGGCAGCATTTCGCGGGTAGATGCGACCACGGACAAGTTGATTGCCACCATTCAGGCAGGGATTCCGGGGTTGGGCGGGGAGATCGCGTTTGGCGCGGGAGCGGTGTGGGCCACAGTATTTAAATTTCCCATCACCAGGATCGATCCCGCAACAAATAAGGTGGTGGGTCAATGGCATGGCGTCGGCGGCGACAGCATTCGCTGCGCCCTCGGCTCGGTCTGGCTGACGAGCTACGACGGAGAGAAGGTCTGGCGGCTCGATGTGCCCGGCAAACCCTGATTTTGAGATGCTTTCAGCCATGTGCGGCATTTGTTTATGTGCCGCATAAATAATATCGATCAACATTGAATCGTTGCGTTCCACTGGGATAAGGTTCGACCATGCAGAGGTATCCTTCCGCTCTGATATTCCGCGTAATGAAACCATCGAATCCGGCCCAAAGCAAGCGTGGGCTGCGCACCCGTTTCGCAGCGTGCGGAATTGCCCTGCTGCTTGCGTTTGTCGTTTGCTGGTCCGCAGTCCCGGCCCAGGCGGCTCCGCCCACATTCACTGTAGGATGGTCAGTTTACGCGGGATGGAATCCGTACTTCTACATGGCCAAGTCAGGCATTCTGAAGCGCTGGGCAGACAAGTACGGCGTGGTGATCAAGGTGCAGCGATTCGATTACGCCGCTTCGCTGGATGCGTTTGTCGCCAAGAACATCGACGCCTGCACCATGACCAACATGGAGGCGCTCGACATGCCGGCCGCCGCTGGCGTTGACTCCACAGTGGTTCTAGTCGGGGACTACTCAAACGGCAATGATGCTGTGCTGGCGCGCAATAATCTCACCCTGGCGCAACTGCCCAGCAAGCCGATTCTGCTGGTTCAGAAGACCGTCTCAGAGTATCTGCTGGAACGCGCAATGGTGCTGAACGGTCTCGAAAGCCAGCTCCCCAGGCTCAAGCTGCTCAACACCAGCGACTCGGACATTGTGGGCGCCTTTCTCGGCGACAAGAGCAACCAGGTCGCGGTCACTTGGAAGCCCCTCGTCTCCAACATTGTCGATCAGGACAAAGGGGTGAAATCGCTCTTCGATTCATCTCATATTCCAGAAGAAATTTTGGACCTTCTCGTCGTGCGCACCGATGTGCTGAAGCGGCCTGACGGCTCGGGGCTGAAGTTTGCCAAGGCGATAGCGGGGGCCTGGTATGAAACCGTGGCCCAGATTGCGGCAGCCAACGCGGCGGCCATCAGCGGAAGCGCCGCGGCTTCGAGCGATAGCGTCGCGTCCTACAAAGAGCAGTTGCGCACCACCTTTCTCTATTCCTCCCCGCAGGCTGCGGCGCAGTTTACGCAGAGTGGCGAACTGAAGCAGAAGATGGACCTGGTGCGACAGTTCTGTTTCCATCACGGATTGCTGGGGCAGAACGTTCAATCGGTAGACGACGTGGCCATTCTCTATCCGGATGGCGCGATCCAGGGCAAGAAGGATCGAGTGCGACTGCGCGTCGATGCGACCTATATGCAGCTTGCTGCGCAGGGGAAGCTGTAAACATGGCGCAGGCCTTTCGCGTTTCTGACCTGACTGGAATCCAGGTGCGTCCAGCGCGGCTGTGGACGCATTCGCTTTCCTGGATTCTGTTTGTCACCGGGATCGCGCTCTACGCGCATTTTTCCATTGTGCGCCATCAAGAAAATCCGGAGGATCGCGTGATTCCTTCGGCAACGCAATTGGTGCAGGGGCTCAAGTCGTCGGTGTTGGAGCCCGCCGAAGAGGACGATCCGCTGGACCCCGGCGCAACCCTGCTTGAGCAGGTCCGGCACAGCATGATCTGGAAGGACACAGCGTCAAGTGCGGGGCGCTTCTTCATCGCATTGCTGCTGCTGATTCCGGCCATGCTTTTGGGAATGCACATGGCCGTGTTCCCTTATGCAGGCGCATTTTTCCTGCGATTTGTGCTGTTTTTCGATAAAATCGTAGCACTTTCCCTGTTGCCGATTTTGTTCATTGTTTTCGGCATCGGTGAGTGGTCCAAGATCATGTTGATGTTCATCGGCGTTGCCCCCACGCTGATGCTGGACACGTACAACATAGCCGGCGGAGTGCCTCGCGAACAGAGTGTGAAGGCCTTCACGCTGAAGTCGACGAATCTCGACGTGGCCTACAGGGTTGTTCTCAAGCAGGTGTTGCCGCAGTTGATCAACAGCCTGCGTCTCAATCTGAAGCCGTTGGCGCTGTTTCTGTTTGCGGGCGAGATGATCGCCTCGACTGACGGATTGGCCTATCGAATTGCCATCATGCGCAGGCACATGGGGATGGACATCATCATCCCTTACCTGCTGTGGGTGGCGCTGTTGCTGTTCATGCTGGATGCGCTGCTTCGCATCACAAACAGGAGACTGCACCCTTGGTATCAGCCGCTCTAAGAATGGTCGATGACATCGCGCCGGACTCCGTACTGCGGCGTACCGAAATAGCCCTGCGCGATGTTTCGGTCAGCTATCAGTCCGGCAAAGAGGGCAGGAAAACGGTCCTCTCCCGGCTGAATCTGAAAGTTGCGGCCGGCGAGTTTGTGGTGATTCTGGGCGAGACCGGTTGCGGCAAGAGCACGCTCCTACGCCTGATTCTGGGCCAGGAGTTTCCCACCGAGGGCGCCATCGAGGTGGATGGCAAGCCGGTAACGCAGATCGATGCGCGTTGCGGTTATGTGCCGCAAAAGTATTCTTTGTTCCCGGACCGTACGGTACTGGGCAATGTAATGTATGGACCAGAGAACGCGAAGAGCCGGTTCGTGGGGCGGTTCCGTCCTTCGTTCTTTGCTTTCCGGCGCACGTTGCGCGCGGAGGCCGAGGAATTCCTGATGGGCATGGGGTTGCGTGCGCAGGACATGCACAAGTATCCGCACCAGCTTTCCGGTGGCATGCAGCAGCGCGTGGCCATTGCGCAGGCATTGCTGATGCATCCGCCGGTGCTGCTGCTGGACGAAGCATTCAGCGCGCTGGATCCTTCAACGCGGTCGAGCTTGCAGGAGCAGTTGCGGGCCGTCTGGCTGGAGTCGAAGCCAACCGTGGTGTTTGTCACGCATAATACTTCGGAGGCCCTGTTGCTGGGCACGCGGCTAATCCTTCTGGGGCGGCACGGCGAAGACCGAATGGGGGAAACGAATCTGGTGTTGGACATGGAGATTCCCCAGTCACAACTGCCCTTGTCCGCGCGCATCCGAGCCCGAGAGTTTCAGGATCTGCTGGAATATGTGAAGCAGTTGGCATACAAGTCTTCAAGTCTGCACGCCGACGATCCGGTTGCCGATCGGATCGTTGAAGAGGGGAACCTGGCATGAAACATCTCATCGTGATCGGGAGCGCATTTGCAGCCACGCTGGGATTGGCGATAGCGAGTGGGGGAAGAGTTGCGGCATCATCGGATGCGCCTCCCCCGTCTTCTCCCAAGTTTTACGCGACACGTGTGACCGACATTCTGAGCGACAACTGCCTTTCCTGCCACGATGACACGGCGAAGGGCGGCCTGCGACTGGACTCCTATGCGGGCATCCTAAAAGGCGGCTCGGACGGCGCGGTCATCGTTCCGGGCGATCCGAATGCGAGCATGCTGATTCAGGCCATTCGGCGCGCTGGAGAATTGAAGATGCCGCCCAAGCGTCCTCTCAGCGACGCCGAGATTGCGGACCTCGAAGCGTGGGTCAAGGCAGGAGCGGTCGGCTCCGATCAAGCGCCCGCGGCGACCGGCGCATCTGAGCCCGCAAAGACTGAGGCCACTCCGGCCGCGACACCGCAAACGGTCGCATTGAAGGTTGACACAGATTTCTTCGAGAACAATGTGCGGCCTATTTTGGCCAACAGTTGCTACGAATGCCACGACGAGACGGCCAAGGGTGGTCTTCGCGTCGACTCGAAAACGGCCTTTGAAAAGGGTGGCAAGCACGGCCCGGTGGTGACGCTGGGCGATCCGGAGAAAAGCCTGCTGATTCAAGCCGTGCAGCAGACTGGCGATCTGAAGATGCCCAAGGGCGGCAAGCTCAAAGCGGATGAGGTCGCCACCCTGGTGGAGTGGGTGAGGGCGGGCGCGAAGTGGCCCGCGAATTCCACTGCGCCCATTACCTCAACCACCGCGTCAACCGGCGTGATCACCGAGAAGCAGCGCGAGTTCTGGTCATTCCTGCCGTTGAGGACAGTAAAGCCGCCGGCCATTGAAGAAAGTCGCAACGAGCACTGGGCGCAGACGCCCATTGACCGCTTCATTCTTGCCGGACTGCACAAGGCCGGACTTCAGCCCGCGGCGACTGCGGATCGCACGACTCTGATTCGGAGAGCAACCTACGACTTGACCGGCCTTCCGCCTACCAACGAAGAGGTGCAGGCCTTCGTCAACGACAAGTCGCCTCATGCATGGGAAAAGGTTGTGGACCGCCTGCTCGCCTCGCCGCGCTATGGCGAGCGCTGGGGACGCCACTGGCTTGACGTGGCGCGCTACGCCGAGGATGATGTGCGCGGCCTCGATCCCAAGGGTCGCGGCTACATGCCCTTCAACGGCGCATACCGTTATCGCGACTGGGTCATCAAGGCGTTCAACGACGATATTCCATTCGATCGCTTTACCGTGATGCAATTAGCCGGGGACAAGCTGGCCTACAAAACTCCCGACGACCGCCATGCGAATCTGACGGCCACAACGTACCTGGGCGCAGGCCCCTGGGTATGGGACCAGGCCGAACCGATTCAGGGGCGCGCCGATGAGCGCAATGAACGCGTGGACGCCGTTACGCGCGGCTTGCTGGGTCTCACCGTGGGCTGCGCACGCTGCCACAATCACAAGTACGATCCCATTGCGCAGGCCGACTACTACAAGGTTGTCAGCATCTTTGCCAACTCCACGTATAAGGAGTACCCGGTTGCATCGGCAGCCGCCACGGCTGCGTATGACAAGAAGAATCTTGAAGACGCCAAGCTACATGCTGATTTGCGAGACTACACCACCGCTTTGAGCAAGCAACTGGCTGACGCGCTCTCCATTCAGATATCGGATTATCTGACCGCTGCATGGAACGTGCTGGGCAAGCCCAAGAAGACTGTCGATGAGGTCGCTTCGAGCAAGCAACTCGACCCCGAAGTGCTTCAACACTGGGTCGATTACCTCCCGAAAGAGCACACCTTCCCGTACCTGAATGACTGGAAGGCGATGACCGCCTCGACAGAGAGCACTGAGGCCGATGCGAAGGTTCTTGGCGATGCGTTTCAAACGCTGGTGCTGCGCGTGCATGCCGATCAGGCCGGGATCGAAGATGAGAACGACGCCATCAAGGCAAAAAACAATGTTCCCAAGCACCGGCTGCTTGACGCCAAGCCAAGTGAGTTCGAAACATTCGACCAGTTCTGTCCCGGCTGCGAACTGGAGTTGAAAGCCCTTCCATCCGACGAAGCCAAACTTTACCAGGAACTTTTCATCGCGCTCTCCGGGGACCAGGAAGAGCGGTTCAAGCCCGGCGTGCTGGTCTTTATGGGATGGAGTCTTCAGCGGCGCGTGGGTCCGCAGTTTCAGACTTATATTGAGGCCGAACAAAAACAGATCGGCGCTCTCGACAAGGATCTCAAGGACACTCCATACCCCTACGTCAACGGCATGGACGACAAGCCGAAGATTGAAGACATCAAGCTGAACATCCGCGGGAATCCTCACTCGATGGGCCCCGTTGTGCAGCGCGGTTTTATCACCGTGCTCGGACCGCCGGACAAGCAGCCCTACTCCGACGGAAGCGGCCGTTTGCAGTTTGCCAATGACATCGCCACTCATCCGCTGGCGGCGCGCGTGATTGTGAACCGGGTATGGGACTGGCACTTCGGAACTGGAATCGTGAACACGCCCGACAACTTCGGCGTGATGGGCGACAAGCCTTCTAACTCCGATCTGCTTGAGTATCTGGCCTCGGAGTTCGTCAGCCACGGGCGCTCCATCAAATGGCTGCAGCGCGAGATCATGCTCTCCGCGATTTACCGCATCAGCACGGAAGAGTCGCCCGAGGCTCACGACAAAGATGGCGCGAACCGGCTCTACTCGCACTTCAACCGCCAGCGCCTGGATGCAGAAGAATTGCGCGACGGCATGCTCGATGTGGCCGGCGATCTGGATCTGAAGGAGATCGGCGGAGCGTCGACGGACTTCACGCCAGAGAATCTGCGCCGCACCGTCTACTGCAAGGTGAGCCGCTATCGCCTCAACAATTACCTGATGGTGTTCGACTTTCCCAATCCGAGCTTCACCTCGGAGCAGCGCTTCTCCAGCAACGTTCCGCTGCAGCAGCTTTTCTTCATGAACAACCCCTTCGTCTACAAGCAAGCGAGCGTGCTGGCTGAGCGGGTCCACAGCGAAACGACCGACGAAGCGCGCATCGCGAAGGCGTATGAGTTCCTGTTTCAGCGCAAGCCCACCGCGGATGAACTGCAACTGGGCCTGAAGTTCCTGAGCACGACTCCGGAGAAGCCTGGGTACACCGTGGGCGGCGAGCCGATCACGGCGTGGGATGAGTACGCACGCGCGCTGCTCAGCTCAAATGAATTCCAGTACGTAAACTGACAAGCAGATGCAGGCCTGTACGCCGGCAAACTGAGGAGATGAGAATGGCCCATAACCCGGCAATCCGCCCGCTGACACGACGACAGGCTCTGAAGACGATGGGCTGCGGCTTCGGCTATCTGAGCCTGGCAAGCCTGGTTGGCGAGTCGTTGGCCCGCGCGGAGAACGCGAGCGATCGAGCCTCATGGATGATTACCGACAAGCCCAAGGCCAAGCATGTCATCTTCCTGTTCATGAATGGCGGGCTCTCGCAGATTGACAGCTTCGACTACAAACCGGCGCTGGAGAAATACCACGGCCAGCCCATGCCTGGTGGTGCACTCGCGCACGAGCGCAAGACGGGCAACCTGATGAAGTCGCCATTTTCATTCAAGAAATATGGAAAGAGCGGCATCGAGGTCAGCGAGATATTTCCCAACCTGGGCGAATGCGTGGACGATATGTGCTTCGTGCGCTCCGTCTACACGGAGATTCCCAACCACGAACCCGCACTCGAGATGATGAACACAGGCGCAAACTTTTCCGGGCGTCCCTCGATGGGATCGTGGCTCACCTATGGCCTTGGCTCGATGAACAAGAACCTGCCTGGCTTTGTGGTTCTATGCCCCGAGGTGCCGACGACAGTGGGACCGCCGCTCTGGTCTTCTGCGTTTCTCTCGCCGATGCACCAGGGGACCTACGTCTCCGACGCGATTTCGAAGTCGGAGTTCGATCCGCAGAAGCTGATCGCGAATATTCACAATGAGCAATTCGATCTGACGCAGCAGCGCAAGGAACTCGACCTGGTGAAGCAGCTTGACCAGCTCAACATGAGTTCCGCTTCCGGCGGCGCACACGACCCGCAGCTCGAGGGCACCATCGGCGCCATGGAAACCGCATTCCGCATGCAGACGGAAGCGCCGGATGTCTTCGATGTGCGCAAGGAATCGGCCGCAGTGCTGAAGATGTACGGAGAAGGCAGCACTGCGCGCGGCTGCCTGACCGCGGCGCGCCTGATCGAAAAGGGTGTGCGCATGGTGCAGGTCTACTATGCCAAAGGCGATCCGTGGGACCACCACTTTGACATCGAGTTGCACCGCAAGACTGGGCGCGACTCCGACCAGCCCTTCGCTGCGCTCATCAAGGACTTGAAAGCGCGTGGTCTCTTCGACGAAACCATCATCGTGGCTGGGTCAGAGTTTGGCCGCACGCCGGTGGTCGAAGTCGGCAGCGGATTCATGGGCGGCCAGACGCACAACGGCCGCGACCACAATCCGCACGGCTTTACCATGTGGATTGCGGGCGGAGGTTTCAAGCGCGGCTTCACCTACGGCGCCACGGACGACTTCGGCTGGAAGGCGATCGAAAATCCGGTCCATGTGCACGACATTCACGCGACCATTCTCTATCAGCTTGGCATCGACCACACCAAGCTGACCTACCACTACAGCGGACGTGATTATCGCTTGACCGATCTCTACGGCAACGTCGTTCACGATCTGATCGCCTGATCGTGCTGCTTAGAGCGGAATCGATTGCGCCGCTCCTCAAAACGGGAAGCGGCGGCAGGTCAACACCCGTCCATTCTCCAACGTGCGACTGCACGATCAAGAAGGTCCACATGAAGCGTTCTCTTTTCCTCTTGTTGCTTCTCTCTGTTCTTGTGCCTGCGGCGTATGGCCAGTTCTCCAACCCGGATGGCGGAGACGTTGAGCGCGGCGTGCTGCCCGCCAAGTGGACCACCGGCGGACCCAAGTGCATGGAGATTCCCGAGTGGCAGGTACATGAATACAACCCCAACTTCTTCATCCTGCGCCAGTCCGGCTGCACCGACGCGGAGATGCCGTTTCTTTATCTGATCTTCGGCAACGATCGCGGCCTGCTGTGGGATACGGGCTCGCGCAACGGCAACCTGGCGCCCGCTTTCCAGCACGTGGTGCATGACTGGCTGGAGCGCAATCATCGCCAAAGCATCCCGATCATTGTGACGCACTCACACTCGCATGAAGACCATACCTGGGGCGACTCGGCGGTGCAGGCGCTCCACGATCCAGCCATGCCGATTGAGTTCGTAGCACCAACCGTGGAAGCCGTCTCGAAGTCTTTTGGCATTGCCCCATGGCCCACGGGACTTGGGCAGGTCGACCTCGGCGGCCGGGTCCTGAACATCGTTCCCATTCCCGGTCATGACAAGTATGCGATCGCTCTCTATGATCGCAAGACAGGCATCGTGCTCACCGGCGACAACCTCTATCCTGGCCGCTTGTATATCCCGGACTTCCCGACGTACCAGGCCAGCACCGAACGGCTCATTGCGTTCCTCGAAGGCAAGCCTGTAGCGCATGTACTCGGGAACCACATCGAACAGACCAGCACACCGTTTCTGGATTTCCCAATCGGTTCCATCTACCACCCCAATGAGCATCCGCTCGAGCTGACATTCGGAACTCTGCTTGAACTGGAAGATGGATTGAAGTCGATGCACGGCGTCCCCCACCGGCTCGCGACGCGCGACTTTACCATCTGGCCGCTCGATCCAAAGGATCACGGACTGGGCCCCGCGATGGAGGAGATATATAAGCGGACCCAGGCAGAGCAGTTGAAGAACAAGTGGAATCAGCCTTTGAAGTAGTGGAGGGGGATGGATGAACTCATCCAGTCTCGGCGTTACTTCAGCCCGGCAATATTCGCAGAGAGGAAGGCAAAGATCTTTTGGTATGCGTCCAGCGTCTGGGCATCGTTAAAGGCTTGAAAGCCATGTTTACCGCCCGGCACTGTGATGAGCTCATTTGCCACATGCGCCTTTGTCAGGGCATCTCGCAGCTCGACTGCCTGCGAGTAGGGAACGGTGGGGTCGGCGTCGCCATGGATCGTGATGACCGGAGGAGCGCCGGCAACGTACGTCAACGGCGAAAGCCTTTTGGCCAGCGCCAGCCGGTCGGGCTGGTTGCCCAGCCACTCAATGGCATAGGTGCGGCGGTTCTTGCCGTCCAGCAGATCGGCCACATTCGAAATCCCATACCAGTTCACGATGGCGGCCACTTTGAGAGGCTTTTCCCCAAGGCTGGGCTCAGCGGGGCAGTTGTTGTCAAAGCCTGCATCGTCCGTGAGCATGCCGGTGGTCAGGGCCAGGTGTCCGCCCGCCGAGTGTCCGGTAACGATGAGCCGGTCGGTGTCAAAGTGATATTGGCCTGCGTTCCTGTAGACCCAGCGAAGCGCGCATCGGCTGTCTTCCACCGCGGCGGGGGCCAGGGACTGGCTGGCCATGCGGTATTCCACATTCACAACGTTCCATCCCTTTTGCAGATAAGGCAGCAACTCGGGGACAGCGCCCGCGCGGTCGCCAAATACCCAGCCGCCGCCGTGGATGTAAATCACCGTCGGTAGCGGAGTCTTCGTATCCTGGTTCTCCCACACATCCAGCTTCAATTCGACGTTGTTGGCCGTCCCGTACACCTGGTCCGGATAAACCTGGTAATGATTCTGCAGCAGAGTGGCCCAGGACGCCGCGTCGCCGGTTTGCGCAAGGCATGGCAGAGGCAACAGACAGGCAGCAAGAATCGTAGCGCAAGTGAATTTCTTCATGGGTCTCCTCAAGGATCGCATTGTTTGGCAAAGGTTCGGCGCTGTTGGCCGGGAAGATCGCCGGCTCAGACCCGGACTACCTCGATGCCCAGAGATTCAAACGGCGCAATGGCCGCGTCCGTCGCATCCGCGTCTGTGATCAAGCTGTCCACTTCCTTGGTGGGGCAAAGCATCCACCGGCTCTGCACGCCAATCTTGCTGTGATCGGTCACTACCACTTTGCGCTTGGCGTGTTGCGCCATCAAGCGAAGGTACTCAGCTTCAAGCGGATTCTCGCAGGAAAGTCCCATCTCCGCTGAAATCCCATCCACTCCCAGAAACATGATGTCCGCGTACACCATCCCCGCGGCAATATTGGCCAGCGGGCCCACCAGGGTGAACCAGTTTCCTCTCAGCACCCCCCCCGTCACGATCACTTCAATGTTCTTGCAGGCGCTCAGTTCCATCGCCACGTTGACCGTATTCGTGATCACCGTAATCCCTTGCAGCGTCATCAGGCTGCGCACCACCTCGTTGGTTGTCGTTCCGCCGCTCAACGCCACTGTGTCGCCTTCATTCACCAGCCTCGCCGCCGCCCGCGCGATGCGACGCTTCTCATCGGCAAAGCTGCCCACCCTCTCCTGAAAGGAGGAGTCATGCCGGAAAGGCTCGTAGAACAGCGGCCCCATGGTGACTGCTCCGCCACGCGTCCTCCGCAAAAGGGAGCGATCTTCCAGTTCCTTCAGGTCCCGCCGCACCGTTGCGATCGAGGTCTGCAGCGCCTCGCAAACCCCTTCTGTACTGACAAGGCCAGTAGACTGAAGCATTTGCAGTATTACTTTTTGCCGTTCGGCAGGTTGGTCTGCGGGTGCTTTCATGCCTTTAGCATAGCCCAGGATTGCCCAATTGGCGATAATAATTCAAGAGGCGTGATGGATTCTCCATCAATCGTTCACTCAGAATGATTTATTCGTTGACATTCCATCAGTTGCCTAGATAGATTTGACGCTTGGTTAAGCTTTAGGAGGCTGCAATGAAGTCTAGGTATGGAGTGCAGGGTCCACAAGGGGCTCGCGAGAATCCTTCTGGTTTCTCCCTCTTGGCAATTATTTCCATCGCTTTTTGCGCGTTGTGCTTCTTCCCGGCAGCGCCCGCAAACGCCCAATTCGACACGGGTACCATTGTCGGTTCGGTCACGGACTCATCTGGCGCCGCTCTGCCGAAAGCGAACATTACCATCATCAACACCGGCACTGGGGCCGAAACCAACATTCATGCCGACGGCATTGGCAATTTTGTTGCTTCCGGGTTGGCCTATGGAACCTACATCGTCTCGGCAGATGCGGCCAACTTTGGCAAGGCATCGTCCCAGCCGCTCGTACTTCACGTGGGCGCGACGGTCGCCGTCGAGCTGAAGCTGAGGTTGGCTTCTGCCGTAGAGTCGGTTCAGGTCACGGGCACTACCACCACGGTCGATCTCTCGACCAGCGTCTCCGGAACGACCCTCAACTCGGAGCAGATCGGTAATCTTCCGGTCAACGGCAGAGATGTGAGCGATTTTCTTGAAATTGCGCCTGGCTCCGTTGGTTCAACCTCTTATTTTCAGGGCAGCGTCAATGGCCTTGATAATATCTTTACCGGCCTCAACATCAAGCTCGATGGGCAGTCGGCAAGTCGCGGCGACGTGAACGGATTTCTTGAGACCGAAGGGCAGGAAGGAGCGCGCGTTACCCGCTCCAGCATCGACAGTATTCAGGAGATAGACTTCGCCAACAACGGTTACAGCGCCGAAAGCGGCTTTTCTCTCGGGCCGCAAATGAACATCATCACGAAGTCGGGAACGAATGATATTCACGGTACGCTGTTTGAGTACTTCCGCAATGATGCTCTCGACGCGAAAGACTACTTTATCGTCGGTCCCAAGGTCCCTTTGAGGATGAACCAATTCGGCGGTAACGTTGGTGGTCCGGTCATCAAGAACAAGCTTTTTTTCTTTGCGAACTATGAGGGAGACCAAACCCACCTGACCAATCCCTCCCCGAGCTATGAAGTTCCCAGCGCCTATGTGCGGTCGCAGTTCGTCTCCTCCATGGCTCCGATTTTGCCCATGATGGCCGCTCTTCCTTCAGGCTGCGGCCTTGGTTCCACCGTGGCCACCTGCGACTACGACACGCGTTATCCGGATAGCGGCACTTACGACCTGGTTTTCATTCCCTCAAACTTTGCCACCACGGTCGGGGAAAATACAGGGTCGGTGCGTATGGATTATCACGCCAGCGACCGAGACAGCTTGATGATCCGCTACAACATCAACAACTCACTGACCAGCTACGCGTATGGCTTGAATGAGGGCCAGACCTCTCCGCAGGCGCTGCGCACGCAATTGGCAAAGTTCGAAGAGATTCACACCTTCAGCCCGACATTGATCAACCAGTTCAGCCTGGGGGTGAATCGCTTCCACTCCAATACGGCCTCCAATAGCGGGTCGCCGTACATTGCGATTTCGAGTTTCTTTGTCAACCTTGGCTCGTTGCCGGGTGCGATTTCGTTCAATCAGACCAATGCCAACACCCTGCCTGAAATCTTTGACACAGTCACCAAGACGGCGGGCAAGCACTCACTCAAGATGGGCGCCCAGATTCGTTTGAACCGGCTTGACACCTGGCTTCGCCCCATCGTGAGCTACGACTACTACAGCTTCAGCAGCCTGGAGACGAACAATCCCTTCGTGGGGCAAAGGATCGGCACGCCGGGGGCAATCGGCAATAGAAGTTCCAACTGGGACGCCTACATACAGGACGACTGGCGGCTGAGCCAGCGTCTGACAATCAGCCTGGGTCTTCGCTATGACTTGAATACCACATGGAACGTGGCCCACGGCAATCAGATGAACTTCGATTACGCGACGCAGAGCTTTGGACCCGCGGGAGCCAGCGCCTACTCCGTGCCATTCACGGATTTTGCTCCGCGTGTGGGATTGTCGTGGGATCCGTTCGGCAAAGGCAAGACCGTGGTTCACGGTTATGGCGGCATCTTCTACATGCCGATGCAGCCCTCTCCCAACACGCTGGCAGACAACATGCCGGCCAATGCAACCATCACGGACAATCTGTTCGACGTGTTGTTTGGCGTGGTGCCGTCCATCTCCTATCCGAATGTTCCGGAGCTGGTGGCGAGCGAACAGAACGTCTTTATTTATCCAACCAACCCCAAAGATCCATATTCCACCAATTGGCTCGTTGGCGTTCAGCAACAGATTGCCAAGGGAACCCTCTTGACCGTCAACTATACCGGCAATCGAGTGCAGCACACGCAGGCCGGCGTTGCCTTTCAGACAGTGAACCTCAATCCTCAAAGCCCCAATACGAATGTCAACCGGCCGCTGGCCGCAACCTCTCCCTATCAGAACGAAAACTACCTGCCTAACTCGCTTTTCTCCAAGTACAACGCCCTGCAGGCGCAACTCCGCAGGACCCTTGGCGACCTGACGCTTGAGGCGAACTACACCTGGTCGCACGAAATGGACGACCAGGTGAATGTCTTTGCCGGTTTTGAAGATCCTTTGGATCCAAGGCACGACATTGGCAATGGCGACTGGGATGTGCGGAACAATATAACCGCCAGCGCAGTGTACAACTTCCCCAGATTGGAGCACAGCAGCAGCCTTCTTCGTGAGGCCATCGGCGGGTGGCAGGCTTCAAGCATCTTGCAGGCCCGCTCCGGCCTGGGACAGAACGTCGAGGTCACCAGCGGCTTCTTCGGCAATTTCATGCGTCCTGACGTTGTTCCTGGAGTGCCTGTGAAGCTGCCCAACGTAAGCTGGCCAAATTCCAGTTACAACATCAACGCTTTCGCCATGAATCCGAAATTCGACGGAGTCTATGGCGATCCTTCAACCTTCGGGACGGTGGGCCGCAACTCGCTGCGCGGACCCGCTTTTGCTCAATGGGATTTGTCAGGCATCAAGAACTTCGCTTTGACAGGTCAGATCAAGCTGCAGTTCCGCGCGGATATTTTCAATATCCTGAATCATCCCAGCTTCTCCAACATCGACACCGGCATCTGCAGTTCGGTCTCCTACCCGAGCGCCACCTCCGCAGTTTGCACCCCCAACTTGCCTGACGCGGCAAATCACGTCGGGTTTGGCACAGCCAGCGCAACCATCGCCGGCGCCGACAGTAACCAGATCGGTACAGGCACGGCAAGGCAGACGCAACTCTCGCTCCGACTCATTTTCTGAGCTGCAGTTCTGTCATGGCATCTCTCACCGCATCCAGCGGTCACTGTGTGACTGCTGGATGCGCTTATACTTTCTGGAGCTGATCAAGATGAACGGTAAATTCCTGCGCCGGCTGTTGTGCCTGCTGCCATTCGTTGTTGCCGTTCCGGCGTTTGCATCCGATTGCCATCCCGCGTTCCCCCTCGAGCATGGGCAAACCCTAAGTTGGCAGGGCGCGGACGATGCTTACTCCATCCCCTTGCCGGATGGACGCGATGTGTGGATCTTCGGAGACACACTTTACGGCCCGGAAAGAGCAGTCTTCGGAAACGATCCCCGCATGACCCACAGCAGTATCGGAATATCCACATGCGATCGTCAGGGGTGGCATCTTGCCTACTCCATCAAGCGCGATGCCAAAGGTCACGCGGCAAGCTTCTTTGTCCCAGAGAACCCGAAGCACTGGTATTGGGCGATGGACGGCTTTGTTGCGCGAGGCAGCCTGTGGATCACGCTCATGTGCGTCAAGCCCGCTGAACACCCCATGCCATGGGCAATGAACTTTGAAACCTGCGGAGCCGATCTTGCCCGCATCAGCAACCCCGAAGCCGATCCCCAGAAATGGAAAATCACCTACTCGCCTCTTGTGGAGGATGGCGTGAAGGCTTATCCTTCCGCGACTGCGTTTGTTGAAGGGGAGTACGCCTACATTTTCACTCTGTATGAAGCGGGCAGCCGCCCGATGCTGCTCACGCGCATTCCCCTCAGCGGGCTCGACAAGCCTGCCGCACATCTTGAGTACCTCGCCGCGGACAATACCTGGAAGCCAGGCCTGGTTCCGGACAAGGCCAAAGAGGTCATGCACCTCGGTACATCGGAGATGTCTGTCCGCTACCACCCGGAGCTCAAGCAATGGGTTGCTGTGCTGATTGATCCGGCCTTTATGTCCGACAAGATATTTCTCCGCACCGCGCCTGAACTCACCGGGCCGTGGACAGATGGAACTGTCATCTACCAAATCCCTGAAATGATTCCCGGGCCACAGCATGAGAAGGACACCTTCTGCTACGCCGGCAAGGAGCACCCTGAACTGGAAATCGGCGGACAGGTGCTGTTTACCTACGTGTGCAATACGATGGCGGTGCCCAAGCTGACGACGGAGACCAACATCTACTTCCCGCAGGTTGTTACCGTGCCGATGCCGAAGTAGCAGCAGCGTTGCCGGCGGCTGCAAGGTACGCACGCCATCCGCTGGATGAATTTTCAGGGTGAATGAGGCCAAGCAATATGAAGGAAAATCAGGAATTCTTTCCCATGCCCTATTTGCCTGCCATCGCCTATCAGAGCATGAGTGTGTTTGCTGAAGGCCTTGACCATCCTGAAGGCCTGGTCTTCGATGCGGAAGGGAACCTGTGGGCCGGTGGAGAAGCCGGACAGATTTACAGGATGGCAGCAAGCGGAACGCTCGAACTGGTCACCACCCTTGGCGGCTTCAATCTTGGCCTGTGCTTTTCTCCAGCGCAGGAGCTCTACGTATGCAACTTCGTCAATCGCGCCGTGCATCGGCTCGACCGCGATGGGAAGCTGCTTGAGAGCTTCCATGTCTTCGGCGGGCATCCGCTCATCCATCCGAATTTTGCGGTCTTTGATCGCGCGGGCACGCTGTACGTCTCAGACTCAGGCCATTGGGGCGAGCCCGATGGATGGGTCTACCGGCGCTTTGCCGATGGCCGCTCCGACCGCTTCGCCGGCCCATTCCATTTTGCGAACGGCCTCGCGCTTTCTTCCCGCGAGGACAGGCTTTATGTTGTCGAGAGCAAGCTGGATTGTGTGACATCGATTGAGATTCGTCCAGATGGAACTGCCGGAATGAGAGAAGTCTATGCCCGTGGATTGGAGCGGGTCCCGGATGGCCTCGCGCTGGACGAAGCAGGCAATCTCTATGTGACTTGCTACGCCTCTGACTGCCTGTATCGCGTGCATCCGGACCGCACGGTCGAACTCTTCGCGCACGACCCGGAGGGCGTTCTTCTGGCACGGCCAACCAACGCCGCCTTTGGCGGCCCTGAGCGAAAAGATCTTTATGTTGCCAACCTTGGCCGCTGGCACATTACGCGTTTTCCTACCGAACATGCGGGGCAGCTTCTGGCCCATCAAATCCCAAGCGGAGTGAAAGAGCAATGAAGTTCACTCACCTCCGCTGGACAGCCGCATTCATCCCCATGAAAGCGCCTCTGCGACATGCCGATGCAGCACTCCTGATCGCCCTGTTCACGCTCACCATCGGCGCATCCGCTCAGCAAAGTGAGCTGTGGCGCATAGGGCAGTTCGACAAATCGTCCCAGGAATTCCACGACAGTCACGATGTGGACTACGTTCATGCGACCGAACCTTTGGTGTACAGGATCGGCCAGAGCCATGAGAAAGACTGGTTGCGCTTTCAGCCCGGCCCTGCCAATGGTCTTGCGGGGGGGCGCGTCCATCCTTTCACCGTTCTCTTTCATCTCGACGCGGTTCCAGCCGGCCAGTACACATTGCGCATCGCGACACTCTACGAAACGCCGCGCAGGTCATCCTTGCAGTTGGAGATCAACGGCCATAAGGGGATGCTCCTCTTTCACCCCCACCTCGACTATTCGGCAGGTGATTGGGAAGGAACATTCGTTCCCCAAACCTCAACCGGCGAACGTACGCTGACAATTCCAACGGAGTTTCTGAAGTCCGGAGACAACCAGCTCGTTCTCACGGCGCTGGATACCCCGTCAACCGCGCAGATGTCCCTTGGCGACATAGCTCCCGGCATCAGCGGTGTAGTCTATGATGCGCTTTCGCTGGTGTATGCCGAGCGCGCAGGCGATGTGGCGCCGAAGCTCACGCAAGCCGAGGCGACAATCTTCTTCAAGCAAGCCACAGACGGTCTGCGTGAAGGAGTGCAAATCTGTGCCACTGCGTCTGCATGGCCCGCGCATCCCGCAAGCGGCAAGCTGCTCGCAGACGCGCGCTCTTACCCCTTCGATCTAGTTGGCGGCGAGGACTTCGGCGATCGCTGCACAGATCTCTACATCCCCGTCTGGCAACGCGATCTTCAGGTTCAGGTCTCACTGCTGGGGAAGGCCTCCGCGGCCGTTCTCAAAGCCAAGCGTCGCTGGACCGTGCATATCGTTCCCCATGAGCATCTCGACATCGGCTTTACCGATTACCGGAGTAAGGTCGGTGAGCTTCAATCGCGCAGTATCGACCAGGTGCTCGAACTGTTGCCAAAGCATCCTGAATTTCGCTGGACAATGGACGGCAGTTGGATCGCGGAGCAGTTTCTCTCCACGCGATCGCCCCAGCACCAACAAGCATTTCTTGACGCTGTGCGCGCCGGCAAAATCATCCTTCCGCCGCAATATGCCAATCAACACACGGGGGTAGCGTCGCTTGAAGGCTTGATCCGATCCCTCTATCCGTCTCATGCCCTGGCTCAACAGTACGGCCTGCCTTTGGGCGCAGCCCACATCACGGATGTGCCCAGCTATTCCTGGTCCTATGCATCCATCCTCCATGACGCAGGGATCAAGTACTTTGTTGCGGGCAGCAACAACTGGCGCGCGCCAATTCTATTGCATGGGCGATGGAACGAGCGGTCGCCCTTTTATTGGGAAGGCCCCGATGGCGGGCGCGTCTTGATGTGGTACTCGCGCGCTTACCTGCAGGTGGCTTCGATGTTTGGCGTTCCGCCGCAGACTGAAGCGGTGCACGACGCGCTGCCCATCTTCCTTGAGGCGTATGACCGGCCCGGCTACAAGGCGGATACAGTTCTGTTATTCGGCAGTCAGCTTGAAAATACAGAGATGGACCTTGGGCAGGTGACGCTGCCGGCAGAGTGGCAGAAGGAATACGCCTATCCCAGGCTCGACTTTTCCACCTTCGCGGATGCAATGCAGGAGATCGAGAAGCAGAGCGGCGACACCATTCCGGTGGTGCGCGGCGACTTTGGTCCCTACTGGGAAGATGGCTACGCGGCGGATGCAGCGGCGACAGCCCAGCACCGCGCCAATCAACAGCGCATTCTGAATGCGGAGACCATGGCAACCGCAGTCACCGAGTTGCGACCTTCGCTCAGGCCTGAGCGGGGTTTGCTCGATGAAGCATGGCGGAACACGCTCCTGCTCGACGAGCACACATGGACCTGGGTGGGCGCAACAACCCAGCCGGAAAGCGACGAGAACAACATTCAGCTCGCGCAGAAGACGGCAACCGCAACGCATGCCGGGGAACAGATTGAGCAGTCCGTCCAGCGCAGTTGGGCCCAGTTGGAACCCCTGCTGGCCCAGCCACAAGCTGCGATTGCGGTCTGGAACAGGTTGAACTGGCAGCGGGATCAATGGACGGAAACCGATCTTTGTCCCGGACAGATTCTATTGGACCCCGATACGCAGAAGCCGCTTCCGCAGCTTGTTCTCGGTCAGGAGGCAGGCACGCAGCTTCCCGGCTTCGGCTGCCTCGCGCAACGAGTGCGCTTCAATGCGCAGGGAGTTCCATCCATTGGCTGGCGGCTCTTTCCCATTACCGCGGCGTCAATGTCCGGAGAGCGGAAGGAACTCGACGGCAACACAATTGAGAACGCGTACTACAAACTGGTGCTTGCGGCTGACACCTCAAGCATGACCCATCTGATCGACAAGATATCCGGCCGCGATCTCGTGAATCCCGCGAGTCCTTATCCCTTCGCATCGCTCGTGTATGTCACCAGTCCGGACAAAGTGGCAGAAGACAGCTTGTACCGCTACGGCGCCGCGCAGAAGCCGGCCGTTCTGGTTCCTCATCCGCCGACCGGTGGAAAGATCGTCTCTGTCTATCGCGATGCGGAAGGGGAGCACGCAATTCTCGAGACGGCGAACCTCAGATTCCCACTCATCCGCACAGAGATTGTTCTGCCCACCGGCGTACGGCGCATCGATCTGCGCATCACCGTTCACAAGGACGCCACTCTCGAAAAGGAAGCGGCCTACATTGCCTTTCCCTTTCTTGAAGAGAGGCCGCGCTTTGGCTATGACTCGCAAAATGGCTGGATCGATCCCGCTGTCGACGAATTGGATGGCGGCAGCCGCGAATGGTATGCGGCGCAGCATTGGGCGGCGGTGCGAAGTGCAGACAGTTTTGCGGCGGTCGTTCCTGTCGATGCACCGCTTGTTGCATTTGGCGATATCGTCCGCGGAACATGGCCTGAAGAATTCGCTCCGCGCAGCGCAACCATTTTCTCCTGGATCATGAGCAACTATTGGAACACAAATTTCCCCGCCCGGCAGAGTGGAGCAATCACCCTTCGCTATTCAATCGTGAGCGGAGAGAGCTTCAATCCAGCGCAACTCACCCGCAATGCGCTGGATGCAATGACCCCGCTGGAAGTAGACCATGTCGATGGTGCAGGCGTTCGCACAAATGTCTTCCCTGCAACAGGCAGCATGCTGCAGACAGACAATCAAGATGTTCTTGTCAGCACCTGGAAAGCGGCTGGCGGCCATGCGGGGACGGTTCTTCGACTGGAAGAGATCGCTGGAAAAACACAACAACTGCAGATTACATTTCCGCGGATATCAATCGGGAGCGCGCATCGCTGTTCCATCCTGGAAGACGAGGCGGAGCAATTGTCAGCGACTCCTCACGACCTTCGTATCGACCTCAGGCCGTGGGAGATCGCGACTGTCTGTCTCACTTCTTCCACGAACCAGCAGGCGGGAGAAAAGCCATGAACCTTCGTCTTGATGGAAAAGTAGCTGTGGTCACAGGCGGGGCCATGGGCATAGGCGCAGCAACGGCGCGGCTCCTCGCTCAACTGGGCGCGCGCGTCGCCATTCTGGATTGCAATGATGCCGAAGGCGCAGCAATGGCCAGTACGCTCAGTGCGCAGAATCTTCCCGTCAGCTTTCATCGCTGTGACGTTGCATCGCAGCAGCAGGTTGCGGAATCGATCGCCGCGGTGGAGAAGATGTATGGGGCTCTCCATCTGTTGGTGCACAGCGCGGGAATTCAACGCTATGGCGATCTGTTGCATACATCGGAGAAAGATTGGGTTGATACCTTCCGCGTGCACATAGACGGCTGCTACCATGTCGCTCGCCACGCAGTTCAGGCAATGCTTCGCTCCGGCGGTGGCAACATCGTCGTCGTCGGCTCAGTGCAGACGCTGACTGCGGTTTCCAACTCACTGGCCTATGTCACGGTCAAACACGCTCTGCTTGGGATGGTTCGCTCCATCGCTCTCGATTTTGCAGGCAGCAACATCCGTGCCAATTGTGTGCTGCCTGGCGCCGTAGACACACCCATGCTGCGCTGGGCCGCCAATGCGGCCGAGGATCCCCAGGCGGTGTTGGATACCTGTGCGCGAATGCACGCTCTGCGCAGGCTTGGGCAGCCGGTAGAAATCGCGCAGGCCATTGCATTTCTGCTCAGTGACTGGGCTTCGTTCATCACGGGTACGTCCCTCGTTGTCGATGGGGGCATGCTTGTCCCAACCGGCGGCATGGGCTTTGCCGAAGGCGGAACTGGATCGGCGCCGCGATGAGATACGCCGCGCGCACGGAATGGAGAACACGCCGGCCACAGCCTCGGCTGTCGCGAAAACAGGTCGATGCGCTTCTTCATCGGGGGAAATCCTGATGCCTGGATCGTGGAAAAATCGAGCCGCACTCCGTTTGGAAAACAGTGCTCTCGCGTTGACTGTGCTCCCCTCGGGCGCACACATTGCAGACCTGCTGGTCAAAGGCGGAGCTTCGTCCTTCAACCTGATGTGGGAAGCTCCATGGCAAACCTCCGACTCCGGCACCAGTCTCCATGCAAGCCTCACCGAACAGTACGGTGCAGGGCCCATCGGAAAGTTCTTTGCGGGATGGACAGGACACGCGCTGTGTCTGGATCTCTTTGGCGCGCCCGGCGAAAATGAGGCAAGGCAGGGAATGCCTTTGCATGGCGAAGCTGCCTCGATTGAATGGAGCAACGTCAATAGCAGTCCTTCGCAATGCCGCCTGAGTGTCGACTTGCCGATAGCCGGACTTGCGGTGGAACGCACACTGGAGTTGCACAACGGCGAATCGGTGTTGCGTTGCAGTGAGAGCGTGTGTAACTTGCGCGTAACGGCCCGTCTCATTCACTGGGTGCAGCATGTCACGCTCGGGCCGCCATTTCTTGACCGCGCGCATTCGCGGATTGCCACATCCGCGCATCGCGGCATCACCTGGCCTCTGGGCTACGAAGGAAAGCCCGCACTCGCTGACGATCGGGAGTTCGTTTGGCCCATGGCGCCGGCAGCCGGCGACTCAGGCCGCTCCGTCGATTTGAGCCGCCCCTTTCGCGATCACCGCACGGGATTCGTTGTGGGTTTGCAGCAGAAGCAGGAGCGCACCTTTTCCTGGATCGGCGTAATCAATGAGCAATCGCACACGTTGCTCGCCTATGTGTTTTGCACTTGCGATTTCCCCTGGCTCGCCATCTGGGAAGAGAACGAGGCGCGCGACTATTCCCCCTGGAATGGCTCAACCAGGACCTGTGGCCTTGAGTTTGGCACCACTCCTTTCCCCATGGGACGCAAGGAAACAGAGTTGCACCCGTCGCGATTCGGTACGCCCACGCAGCGGCTCATCCATGGCAGGCAAGAAGTCAGTGCACGGTGGATCGCGGTTGCTACGCAAGTCCCGCCAGGATGGTCATGCCTCCAGGATATTCACGTTCACGCCGACCACGTTGAGTTGGTGCAAGGTGAGCAGCGCATCAATGTTCCAGCAGAGGGGCTGAGCCGATTCCTCAGCGGGGAGAGCGCGATATGAGTTCAGTTGTTTCCGGATTTCTGTTATTGCTGATTGCTGGAATCGCGAACTCCAACTTTGCCACGCCCATGAAGTACACGCGGCGCTGGGCGTGGGAGAACACATGGCTGGCCTGGACGGTGTTCGCCCTGCTCGTCATCCCACCTGTCACCACCATCTGCACAGTGCCATTGCTCGGCTCCGTATACGCGCAGGCAGGATGGCGCACGGTTCTTGGCATTGCGCTGTTTGGCGCGGGCTGGGGCGTGGCGCAGGTTTTCTTTGGACTTGCAGTCGACGTGATAGGCGTTGCCCTGACCTTCTCGATCGTCATGGGAATCTCCGCCGCCGTTGGTTCTCTGGTGCCCTTGCTGCGCCTGCATGCGGACCGGCTCTATACGCGTGGCGGAGCGCAACTGCTTGGCGGAATCCTGCTGATGCTGGTCGGTGTTGTTTTTTGCGCTTTCGCAGGCAACAGCAGGGAACGGGCACGAAAAAGCAGCAATGTGGAAGGCCGCGGAAACTTCAGCGTGGGTCTGCTTCTTGCGGTTCTCTGTGGACTGGGCGCATCGTTTGTGAATCTCGGTCTGGCATTCGGTGGCGCGGTCAGTCAGGCAGCAGTCGAGCACGGCGCCACCAGGTTCAACGCCGTCAACGCAATCTGGCTGCCCATCATGGTTGCCGGCGCCATTCCCAATCTTGCGTATTGCGTATTTCTGCTGCGCAGGAATCACACCACGGCGAAGTTCCAGGCTGGTGGACTGTCGCATTGGGCATTGGCACTGCTGATGGCGGCGCTATGGTTCGGCAGTTCGATTCTCTACGGGCTCGCAACTCTCTACCTCGGTCCGCTGGGGACGGTCCTTGGTTGGCCGCTCTTCATGTCGCTCATTGTCATTTCTGCCAGTGTGGTTGGCCTTCTTACCGGAGAGTGGAAGGGGTCAGGAAGAGCTCCGGTCATGCTGCAATGCGGCGGTGTTGGTTTGTTGATCATTGCCGTGTTTGTGTTAACTCGCGCGTAGCCAAAGAGGTGAACAGAAAAATGAAAGCACTCGCTCTGGATATGGGCGGAAGTCACGTGGGATGCGCAGTGGTTGAGGACGAACGAATCCTCGCGCGCAGCGACTTGCCGGTGGAGAAGGCTCCGGGCCTGTCTGCGTTGCTTGCGCCCCTGGCCCTCGCACTGCGCCAACTCCTGCAATCGGCAAGTCTCACTATGGCTGATTGCAGCGGTATCGCCATTGGCTTTCCAGGAATCGTCGACTTTCGTAGCGGCACGATCTACGCCACCTTGAAGAAGTATGACGATGCGCGCGAAATGGATCTCACGGGCTGGTGCAGGGAGCAATTTCATCTTCCCCTTGCGATGGAGAATGACGCCCGCATGGCGCTGCTGGGAGAAGCATACGCAGGCGCAGCGCGCGGCTTTCGGGATGTGACGATGATGACTCTTGGAACTGGGATCGGCGGCGCGGCGCTGATGGATGGAAGCCTGGTGCGCGGCAAGCATGCCCAGGCAGGCTGCCTCGGAGGCCACTTGCCCGCAGTCTTCAACGGGCGGCTATGCGCATGCGGGAACATAGGCTGTGCCGAGGCTGAGGCTGGCGGCTGGGCGATTCCGGCGATTGCGCGCGAGTGGCCCGGATTTGAGCAGAGTGCGCTGGCTGGGTCCGCAACGCTCGGATTTCGCGAGATTTTTTCTGCTGCTGAAGCCGGTGATGCGGTGGCGATAGCCTTGCGCGACCGCTGCATCAATGTCTGGTCCTCGAATGCGGTGGCGAATATCCACGCCTACGATCCTGAGGTTGTGGTCGTGGGGGGTGGCGTGATGCAGAGCGCCGCTGTGATTATTCCGCGCATGCAGGAGTACGTGAATTGCCATGCGTGGTCAGGGTGGGGCAAGCCTGAGGTGCGTGCCGCGGCCTTGGGAAACGATGCGGGCCTGCTGGGTGCAGTGCCGCTGTTGAGAGAGGTCATTGATGGCGCGAAAGCCTAATTACGACAAGCATCCGTTCGTGGCATGCGGGGCGGAAGATGAATGTGCCGTGGGATGGGCCGCCATTGCACAGCGGCTTCCGAACCATGGCGTGCTGTGCATCGAATGTTATCCGGGCGCGGATGTCGATGAAATCGCCCGTGAATTTGCCGGGCGTCTTCTTCCGCGCCAGGTCATCGATGTGCGCAAACTGTATCGAAGCCAGGATGAGTTGCGCGCCCTCTTTGCGCCGCACTTGACGGATGACCGCGTGTTTGGCCACATGAACGGCGTTACCATTGCCGACTACTTTGCTTCCGATCTGCTGGAATCTGCCCGTGCGCAGATCGCGGCAGCGAATCCTCTTCAGCTCACCGTGGTCATCGGCGCCGGCGCGTCGCTGGTCACCGGAGCGCATGCTGCAATCGTGTATGCGGACATGGCGCGGTGGGAGATCCAACTGCGCTTCCGCAACGGCAGCCTCGGCAACCTCGGCCTCTCGAATGAGGACGACGACTTCACTGAAAAGTACAAGTGCGGCTTCTTCCTTGAGTGGCGTGCTGCCGACAGATTGAAACGGCAACTGTGGGAGCAGATCGGCTTTTTTCTGGACACCAACACCAGCAGTTGCCCCAAGCTGATCTCCGGGGCCGAGATGCGCAAGTCTCTGGCGAAGGTTGTACAACAGCCATTTCGTGTGGTCCCCTATTTCGATCCAGGCCCCTGGGGTGGCCATTGGATGGAGGCGGTCTGCGATCTGCCGTTGGACAAGCCGAATCACGCCTGGTGCTTTGACTGCGTGCCCGAAGAGAACAGTCTGCTGCTCGGGTTTGGTGACGAGCGGTTTGAGATTCCTTCGATTGATGTTGTCTTCAGTCACCCGATCGAGTTGCTTGGCGAAGCAGTATATGCCCGGTTCGGCGCCGAGTTCCCCATTCGGTTCGACTTGCTGGATACCATGGGAGGCGGAAATCTCTCCATGCAGGTCCATCCGTTGGCCGCTTATATCAAGCAGCAGTTTGGCATGGACTACACGCAGGATGAAAGCTACTACTTGCTCGATGCCGGTGAAGGCGCAACCGTGTACCTGGGGCTGCGCGAGGGCGTTGATGCAGCGGCAATGGTTCATGAATTGCGCGAAGCCGAGGAGGGGACGGACCCTTTTCCGGCAGAGAAGTATGTGCAACAGTGGCCGGCAAAAGCTCACGATCACTTTCTCATTCCAGCCGGCACCATCCACTGCTCGGGCAAAGACAGCATGGTTCTTGAAATCAGTGCGACGCCCTACATCTTCACCTTCAAGCTGTGGGACTGGGGGCGGCTCGGCATGGATGGCCGCGCCCGGCCAATTCATCTTGAGCACGGCTTGCGTAACATTCAGTGGGACCGAACGACCGCATGGACAGAGGCCAATCTCGTGAATCGAATCGCGCCGGTCGCTCACCGAGACGGGTGGCGCACCGAACGAACCGGACTCCATGAGCTCGAATTCATCGACGTGCTTCGCACCTGGTTCACCGGCACAGTGTCTCTCTCAACAGAGCACACCGTGCACGTGCTCAATCTGGTCAAGGGAGAGGAAGCGATGCTCGAGAGCCCGACCCATGCATTTGCACCCGTCCCTCTGCACTATGCCGAGACCATGATTGTTCCAGCCGCGGTGGGCGCATGGACAATCCGTCCCGCAGGCGAATCGCTCGGCGCCGAATGCGCGATTGTCGTGGCCAGAGTGCGCCGCGCGGTGGAAGCAAAGTGAGCCACCAGTTGCTTGAGCCATTTACGCGCACCTGGCTCGCAGGGGTACTGTCAGCCGAAGGGCCATCGCTGACCCAGTTGCCTGTGGATGAAGCTCGCGCCTCGATGCGCGAGGGACAAGGCGAACTACCAACCTCACCCGATCTTGAAATTCAGCTTCACTCGTCGCCCGCGATGGACTTCTACATTCTCAGACCACGCGCTTCGGGTGCTCTGCCGCCGGCCCTGATATTCCTGCACGGTGGCGGCTGGGTGCTGGGGGATTTGCAAACGCACAAGCGTCTCGTTCAGGATCTGGCGCTTGCCGTGGGCTGTGCCATCGTTTTCCCGGAGTATCCCCGCGCGCCCGAGGCGACCTTTCCAGCCACGGTTGAATCGACATTTGCCTTCCTGCAGTGGCTGGCCGCGCACGGTGCAATCCTCAATCTCGACACCAGTCGGCTTGCGCTCGCCGGTGACAGCTCAGGCGGCAATCTTGCGGCGGTCATGGCGGTGCTGGCAAACCAGCGTGGTGGACCCGCAATTCGATTCCAGGCGCTTCTCTATCCAGTCACAGACTGCGACCTTACGCGGGAAAGCTACGCTCAATTTGGATCCGGCTTCTTTCTGGACACGAATCTCCTGGAGTGGTTCTGGCAGCAATACATTCCCAATCCAGAGGGCCGAACCGATCCACGCGCCTGCCCATTGCGCACTCCCTTGAGTGAGTTGGCCGGTTCGGCTCCGGCACTCGTCATCACTGCGGAATGCGACGTTCTGCGCGACGAGGGAGAAGCCTACGCTCGCCGGCTTGCCGAGGCAGGCGTACCCACAGCAATGTGGCGTGCGCTGGGAACAGTACATTCCTTTCTGCTGGACAACGCGCTTGCAGGGTCCACCCCAACAAAGAGTGCTTTCTGTCTCCTGGTAGCGCACCTGCGCGCGGCCTTATGCAACGAGGATGTGGCGCCAGTTCACCAGTGATAGCTGTTCTCGAGTTGGTTTAGACCGGAACGTGACTGCCAAACGGCCTTTTTCTCAACCGGGCCCCCAACAACGGGTCTTCGTTGGTGGGGTGGAAGTAAAAGCCACCCAGAGGGAATGTGGCGACACGATAAGTCATTTGGTGGGCCCGGAGGGATTTGAACCCCCAACCAAGGGATTATGAGTCCCCTGCTCTAACCGTTGAGCTACAGGCCCTGCTTATCTATATCTTATTGTAAATAAATACCTTATTGGCACTGTCTCGTTGGCCGCTAAACGCCATTTTCTGGCTGGTGCCGGTTCTGGTGCCGGTTGCTTTCTAAGTTTGACTCAACAGGGCGATGGTGTTCGCTCAGTCAAGCACATTGGATGGCGCGATTTCGGCTCCTTTCAGACGCCCAATCTTCGAAGGGGTTTATCCCGATGAACGCCACTCAGCATCATTTTACGCGACATGTTTCCTGCTCGCCGTGACTGCGGTCGAACACTCGCTCGTTTTAACGTTAAGGCGCTTGCCGACACCATTCTCTAAACCAAACCGTTTATCAAGAGTGAGAATAGTGAAAATGCCGTAAGGTCACTCCTAAGTAGACCTGAATCCCGGACGAGCCGAGTTCGGTGCGACAATAGGGAGATCTTCTAAACTCTGTCACCCGCAACTGAGTTCGGGATTGGGAAAATCTCTCCGAGACGCGAGGACAGGCACTTCGTGAGTCTGAGTGCCTTATGTTCACCAAGGGAGGGTTTGTGCGCTACGAATTCGACCGGCTAGGTTGGCTAAACTTCGAGTGGCTCATTCAGACTTGGCTAAAGGCGGAGTTTGGGTTCACCGTGGAGGCTTGGGGTGGCACTTGGGACTTGGGTCGGGATGCCTACACAGAAGAATCGGTGAATCGCGCGTCGAACGGAACATTGCTCGAGGGTCCCGTTGTTTTTCAGGCCAAGTTCGTAGCACAGGCAAATGCCCGAGGGTCCGATTACAAGGCACCCCTTCTAGTACTACTGTGTCATAAACGTAGACCGCCGCAGAACGGGCATTGGCAGAGCTGACGGAGCAGCGAGCGGGCGAGGATGATGCGTAAGGTGGCGATGGAGCGGGGGTTATGCCGTTCCGGACGGACGCGACCCTCGGGGCTGGAAGTCAGGCGGGAGTTCGGGGACTGATAGTCCAAGATGGCCGCTTCGGGCCGAGGGGGAAAAGCGACTCCGCTCAGCCACCAAGAAGCCATAGGCGGTGATACAGAGTGTGGCGTGATGATGAAAGCCGCGCCAACCGCGGCCTTCGAAGTGCCCCAGGCCAAGTTCCTGTTTTAGTTCTTCGTAGTCCAGCGTTGCTTCGCCAGAGCGACCAAATCACGCAATCGGATGTTTCCCGCCAGATTCGACAACCAGTATTTGCGCGGTTCGGTTTCTCCGCGAGGCCACTCGATCAGCAGCCACTCCTGCTCTCGCGGTTGTTGGAGTTTGTGGTCGCGATGTGCAGGGCGAACGCGTACGGCGGCAAAGCGAGAGCGCAGGGGATGACGTGTGCCTTCCCGCCACGTCACGGTTTTCCATACCTTGGCCGGCAAGTTGAACGTATCCGTCAGAGCAAACCCATGGTTGACATCTACGAGTGTTTGGCGGCCCAAGCGGCAGGAGTAAGGTCTGCGATGCGTTGAACGGGCGCGTTGGCAAGCCCGGGCAGCGTGTCGGCGAGGTAATCGCGCACCGGGATTTTGAGGCGGCGGCAACTTTCGATCACGGAGATGATTGCGGCCACGCGCGGTCCGGCCGGTTCGCCCCCGATGTGGATCCAGTTGCCTCTGCCCAGGGCGATCGGCCGCATGGAGTTCTCCGCAACATTGTTGCTGAGCTCCAGTTCGGGATGATCGAGGAAGCAGATCAGCTTTTTCAAAATGGCAAGAGTGTATCTGCAGGCCTGACCGGCAGCGCTACTGGGCAGCACCGTCTTGCTCATATCAAGGATGTGAGTGCGGATTTCATCGAGCAGCGGCGGAGCCTTCTGGTGGCGCAGAGCATGGCGTGCGGCATGGTCCATCTTTTCGTTTCGCGCTTGAGCATCGATGGCGAATAACTCGTTGATCTGTTCAACTGCGCGGATCGATGCCGCATCTTGCTTATTGAGTTTGACCGCATCCACAAAGTACCTTCTGGCGTGGCTCCAGCAGGCTGCATGCACCATGTTCACGCCGCCCACGCGATCGTATGCCGCGTAGCCATCTGTTTGCAGAAGCCCTTCGAAGTTGCCGAGGAACTTTAGTGGGCCTGCGCGTTTGCGGCTCATGCGGAAATCGAAAACCGTCATGCCTCCTGGCATCCCGTATTGCCACAGGTAGGCTTGATGATTGGTGCCGCTTCCGTCGTGCGTCTGCACATCGACCGGGTTTCATCCGCCTGAATGTAGGTGCCGGCAAGCAATTGGGTCCGCATCGCTCCTGCAACCGGCATCAACATCTCCCCGATGGTCATCACCCAACCGCACATCGTAGCCCTGCCGATATCGATACGATAGCAATGTGGACGATTCTGTAGCTGTAAACTCCTTCAGTATCCACAAGGTTCAACGACCGACCCTTCGTAAATGGCTGATTCCAAAAGGAGTGTCTGGGGCCGACCCTGTGGTCCCGAACTAACAAGGTTCAAACTCTAAGTGCTTTGCTTGGTGTCGCTTAGGGACTTTGAGACCTTTCTATCTTTCCTTTAATCGTACCGAAGTTGTACCGAAGATTTGCAGCAGTGGATGCTGGAAGGTGGGAATTGAACTGTCGTGTGCGCAGCATTTAATCTCGTGACGCCAGTAGCTTGCTATCGCAAGTGTGGGCGAACCGACGCGCAGAGGTTTTTCAGACCTACCATAAGGACGAGCTAACTACATTAATTTCTTCGTTTTGCTCCCCCTCGCTACTGCCGGTCCGATATTTGTCCGACTTGCTCCGAATGGCAGGCTAAGCCAGCGCCACTGCGTCCAACTGTCGTCGAGAATCTGATGAAAGGCGGACTGGCCATATTTTCGGCGGCAGAGATGGCTGGTGGGCCTGAAGAGATCTGAGCCCCAACCAAGGGATTATGAGTCCGTTTTAGCGGCCCTGCATCGAGTTGCAGGTCGATGCAAAATGCAGAATATCCTGTTTGTAATCAATAGATACAATGAGAACCCAGGTTGCAAAGAGCTGCAGGGCGCAGCAGTTATTCACAAAACAAACAGCCACCAAAAACAGGCGCCAATTCACGCCTTTCCTACAAGAAGGTGCGCAACATAGCCACGAATAACATCCGTGCTTCAAAACGCGGCGGTCATGGTTCAACAAACCCTCGTCGTTGGGAGGTCGACGATCTCCGCCGGGAGAATTTATTGTAAATTGCCCTCGATTGACCGCGTTTTACATGTAAATACCGTGCTTAAGCGGTGCCGGCACCACAGGCCACCTCGGGCAGGGCCCGCTGACTGAATTCTAGCCTCCTCGCTATTGCTTCGCCTTGCATTCCGCCACACTTCTCTCAATGCAGACTCTCGGGAACCGCACTACCCTCATTAGCGTCTTCGCGCGATGTTCGCACGCCCTGTCTCCCGCGCTGACAACACATCACTATGCAATTCTCTCAATGAATTATCGCCCCCGAGTTCCATTACCAGGCGAGTCGTGGATACTCGCGAGGTCGATCACGAATGTTTGAACAAGACGGATCTTGAGGCCTGCACCCCTGAGATCCTTCAGCTGTTCCACGGCGCGCATCGTCGCGCGTTTGCGCTTTGCTCAATGCAACGCGGAGAGCCGGATTGCCGAGTGCTTAACATCACCGCGCTGCAGGCACTTGTAAATTTATTCTCGCATTACGATTTCAGTAGCATGCATCTGGGTGTCAAATGCCTTCAGTTTGACAGACCTCTTTGGGGATCCATATCGGTGCGATTGCGCGGTGGAAGTCCACAGAGCTCCCGACGACCTTTCAGTGAAGGACGAGAATGACTGGCTCACGGAACCGAATCGCCGCGATTGAAAATCAAAGGGCGAAACCGGCCGTCAGGCCTGACCGTTGCAGCCAGCCTGCATTGGCACTTGTCCCTCCGGTGGTTGTTGCGAGCAAGGACGGAACCGCCCGGGCGCGCACGGAGATCTGTCGAATCGGCGGTCAGTTGGCCGCAGTGGCTCACCGGGAAACTGCCGCACGGTGCTTTCGTTACTGTCCGGCAATCTGATTGAAATGATGAATTTGGAGGCTTTATGCGCACGTTTTGGAGGGTGTTACTGTTCTGCGTCTGTGCATCGGGTGTCTTGTGGGCGCAGGTCGATCGAGGTTCCATCACGGGTACCGTGAACGATCCCACGGGAGCCGCGCTCCCCGGGGTCGTTGTCACGCTGGTTGAGATGCAGACAGGCGTTGCATACGAGGGCGACACGACAAACGGTTTGGGCATCTACCGCGTTCTCAATCTCCCTGTCGGCCAATATGCCCTCACCTTTTCCAAGGACGGATTCAAAACCTACGAACGTACCGGTGTGACTGTGTCGATGTCACAAAACGTGACTCTGAACGCGAAGCTCGAAGTGGGTAGCCGCGTGGATAGCGTAACCGTCAGCTCGGATGCGTCGCTGCTGGACACCCAGGATGCGATGCTGGGGAGTACAGTGTCGGGCGATGTGTTGACGGACCTGCCTCTTACTGCGGATGGCGGGCGTGACGCGCGCAACTTCGCTCGTTCTGTGGTAGCAACTTACAGCACGGTGACGGGGCCGCAGCTTGGCTACAACAATAGCGTCGCAGGCTCCCAGATCGTCTCGCAGGCCACTTCGGTTGACGGCACCAGCGCCGACGCTGGGCTCTTTGGCATCGTCAATGCGCCGGGCATGGATTCCATCAATCAATTCCAGGTGCAGACCAGTGGCATCTCCGCTGCCTCCGCGCAAACGGGCGGTGGCGAACTGATGTACGAGCTCAAGTCCGGAACCAACTCCATCCACGGCAGTGCCTTCGGGTTCCTGGCCAACGAAGACCTGAACGCAAACGGCTGGGACAACAACTACTTTCTTTCACAGTGCGCAGGCGACGCCACCTGCAATTCGAATTACCGGCGCCCCCTTGATCGATATCACGACTTTGGCTTCAGCGCCGGCGGACCCGTCTGGAAGAAGCACACCTTCGTTTTTGGGTCTTATGAGCGCTTTCGCAAGCAGAACATGACTTATCAACCTGACGGCGCCACCGTGCCAACCACCCGGATGCTCGGCGGCGACTTTAGCGAGCTTTTGAATGCCGTTACGACCAACCCGTTGACTGGCAATCCCTGCACCGCTCCCTGCCCCACCGGCCAGCTGGATGCCTCGGGCACCCCGATCTATTTCGGCGCGATCTTCAATCCAGCGAGTCCCGGCAGCGTCTTCCCCGGCAACATGATTCCTTCAGGCAGCATCAGTGCGGAGTCGAAAAAGGTCATCCAGATATTCCAACAGGATTACGCTCCTGAAAACGGAAATCTAAGCAATAACTACTGGGGCTTTGCAACATTTGGAAATTTCCCGATTAACACGAACTACCACCTCGATCTCAAAGTCGATCACAATTTTTCTGAGAAGAATCACGCTAACGTCTCCTACAATCGCTACAATGAAACCCCCATCGAAACCAGCGGATTATGGCAGCACGGCAGCGCCGATGGCGGACCATTCACGCAGAGCTATGTTCAGGGCACCCTGGGCTGGGAAGTACGCGTGCAGGACTATTACACGCTCTCTGCAAACCTGGTGAACTTTGCTTCCGCGGCTTATAACTACTGGCTGCGCTGGGATGACACATCGCATCCGGTGGACAATGGTGCGCTCGGCTTCCCTTCCACCAGCAGCGGCGCCAGCAATTTTCCCAACATGAGTTTTGGCGGAAACAACAACTACGGCGAGCCGTCGCTGGGCGCAAACAAGGCCGACCATCTTCCGTATTACCAGGGCCACTACAAGGATGAATTGTCCTGGGTGCGCGGGCGACACGTGGTGAAATTCGGAGGAGAGTTTATTGCCTACGGGGCGAACAGCACAGAGGCCGACGGATATTTGAACTACGCCTTCAACTCCAACACCGGCGAGTCGCTGGCTGTCAGCAATAGTTCGATTGCGCCGTACATCGGCTATGGTCTGGCCAACTTCGAACTGGGCGAGGTCGGGTCCGCATCCAAAGCGGTTGGCGGCCACCTGCGCGGACGCCGCAAGGGACTGAATTTCTATGGAGAAGACACGATCAAGCTGACACCCAAGCTGACCGTGGACGCCAGCCTGCGATGGGACTTCAACACCGCCTGGAAAGAGGTCAACGGCCAGTGGTCCGATTTCGTTCTGAACGCCACCAACAGCAGTTGGGCTCCGCTGAATGGCGCATTTCAATTCCTTTCAAACGGAAGCCAGTCGTTCGAAAAGAACCAGGATTGGCGGCTCTTTTCGCCGCACTTCGGCGCCTCGTATCAGATCAGCAGAAAACTGGTTGCGCGCGGTTCTTACGGACTTTTCTATGTTCCGCTTGGCATCAACCAGTGGGGCGGCGCTCCGTTCGCCGGTGAGGCATCCTTCGGCTACGTAGGTCAAAACATCATGCCCGCGGCGGCTTCGCCAGTGAATGCAATCTATCAGTGGGACGGCGGATCAACGTATCCGGGAAATCCGACTCCTGCTACCCGCGACCCGAATGCAAACACGAGCTGCCCATGGTGCGCGGTTTCGGTTGATCCCAACAAGCTCGATCTCGGTCACACCAACAACTGGAATCTCGGCGTGGAATATGAAGTGGCCAAGAACACTGTTGTGGATGTGAACTACCTCGGCAACCGCGGCGGCCATCTCCATGACGGCGCGGACGATTCGCGTAACTCGCCAACATGGGGTAACTATCAACCATTACTGCAGAGTAACTGCGGCACTTCGACCAGCTATTCCTCCTGCGCGGGAATGTGGATCAGTAGCCAGGCAAACGCTGCCCAGGCTGGCGTCCCGTGGTATCCATTCATGACCTCCATGACGAATGGATGGGGTGGATACAATGCCCCAAATGCGTTTCTGCCCTTCCCACAGACATTCCAGGGTGGAGTTCTGTTCACCGACTCTCCCATTGGAAGCAGCCGCTATGACGCGCTGGTGACGGAACTGAAGCGGCGCGGCAGTAATGGACTGAGCGCCGACCTGAGCTACACCTTCTCCCATGAGGCCGGCAACGTCAATCGCGGCAATGGTAACTTCGCGGAGAACTGGGGCGGAGGCGATCCTTACCAGGATCCCTACGCGATGGATCAGTTGAAGAACCTCATTTCGCCCAACGACGTTCGTCACGAAGTGAAGGGATATGTTTCCTATGGCCTGCCATTCGGCGCGGGACGGCGCTGGCTCTCCACGGGGAACGAGCTTGTCAGACAGACAGTAGGTGGATGGAATCTTGCTACGCAGGTCGATTACCATGCCGGCCAGCCAATGGGAGCTGTGCGTCCGAGCTTCTGGAGCTATCCAAACTGGGGCAACACCTTTGCTAATGTGGTGAAGCAACCAGGAGCGCTGGCTAATCACTTCAAGACGCTCGACCTGAATAATCTGAATGACGTGAGCAACCAGTTTGTGAGCCCATCCAGCTTTACGGACCTCTACACATCGGATGGTTCGGGGAGATTTCTGGGTACACTCGGCAACCAGTTACCCTTCTATTCCAATTGGAGAGGCTGGGCCTACTACAACGAAGATCTGAGCATCTTGAAGAAATTCTCTTTCCACGACAACCGCTTCCGGGCTACTCTACGGGCCGAGTTCTTTGACGTGCTGAACCGCCACCACTGGGGCTCCCCGAGTACCGGGAACATCGGTGGCCAGTACTTTGGCAACGTGACCAGCGTGAGCGGGAGCAGGCAGGGCCAGGTCGGAGCGCGCTTCGAATGGTAGAGCCTGTCAGAGGATAGTCCTATAATTGCGGGGCGCGAATCTCGTGTTGGTCACCGGTTCTCGCCCCGCTTCTCACAGGCATATCAAAGCGTGCAACTGTTTCAGTCATTGGTTCCACCCCGCACGACACCGGAGATACGGATGCCATCCAGCCCCCGCCAGCGCCGATTGCCTCGGAGGCTACTGCTTCCATGTGGTGGATGCTCCCTGGTGATGAGTGTGCTGGCTATCATCGCCGCTAACTCGTTGGCATCTCAGGTTCCTTCAATCACTCCAACCGCAACTGGACAACGCGAACAAGCCCATGCCGTTATCCCGCTTGATCACGCCCGCGAGTTGCTCAATACAGAACACTGGCAAGACGCCGCTCCAGTGGTGAAGGCATATTTTGTGGCCCATCCCGACTCCGGCGAAGCACATGCGCTCATGGGACTCATCCTTTATCGTGAGCATCAACCGCGGGCTTCCATGGCGGAGTATCTGCAAGCGTCGCAATCGACGGATTTGTCCGCATTCGACCTGCGCATCTTTGCCATGGATTGCGCAGCGATTCCCGACTTTCCCGAGGCGGAAAAGTGGCTGCTGCGCTCTCTTGAAAAAGACAATCGTGATGCAGCGACATGGGAGGCGCTGGGGCATGTCCGCTTCTCCTCTCAACACTATGAGGAAGCGATCGACGCTCTCCAGCATACGTTGCAACTCACGCCGCGAATGGTTTCGGCGGAGACGCTGATCGGGTTGGCCAACGAGCGTCTGGCACGGCTCGACGTTGCCGAGACAGCCTACCGTACAGCCATCCAATGGCAGACCGACGGCAAAGGCCAGGACGCTGTTCCCTTCATTGCGCTGGGCCGGGTGCTGCTCGTAAATAACCAGCCTGCGGATGCCATTTCGTGGCTGCAACAAGCGGAGAAGATCGCGCCCACTTCCTCTGAAGCTCACGAACAACTTGGCCTGGCTTTTGCAAAGACTGGGCACACACCGGAAGCCGCGCAGGAGTTGGAAACGGCGATTCGTCTTCAGCCCGACAGCGCCCGGTTGCATCTGATGCTTGCCCGGACTTACCGATCGCTGGGCGAGAAGGAAAAGGCGGATCGCGAGTTCGAGCAATACGCGAAGCTCAACGGGAGCAATCCGCAATGACCGCGCGATGGAACGCCGCACGATGGATGACCGCCGTGTTCCTGGCAGCTTTGCTCTGCTACGGAGATCCAGGCATCTGCGCGCAAAGTTGCGATCCCGCCTCCGGCATCCACTTCGCTGAGAAAGCAGACGCATACGGGATCGACTTCCGCCACCATGCAAACCACACTTCAATGAGCTATCCGCTCGAAGTAATGGGGTCCGGTGTGGCGCTGTTCGATTTTGACAACGATGGGCGGCTGGATGTCTTCTTCGCCAATGGCGCGGCGTTTCCTGATCCCAATCCAGGCAAGCAAGCTCCTCGCAAGAGCGTCCCCGAGTATTGGAACCGCCTCTATCATCAAAGGGCTGATGGCACTTTCGAGGACGTGACGGTCAAGGCTGGGGTTGCCGGGGAAGACTACGGAATGGGTGTTGCTGTGGGCGACTACGACAACGATGGGTTTGACGATCTCTTTGTCGCAGGCTTTCCTCACAATCATCTTTACCACAACAATGGAGATGGAACTTTCACCGATGCCACGATTGCGGCCGGCGTCGCCGGAGATGGCTGGTCAACGAGCGCGGTGTGGGTCGATCTGGATCAGGATGGCTTTCTGGACCTTGTAGTTCTTCGCTATTTTCAGTGGAACTTCGACGATAAGTTCTGTCCAACTCCGGACGGAAAGAGAAGTTATTGCGATCCCAAGGCATTTCCCTCAATTGTGCCACTCGTCTATCACAACGACGGCCATGGCCACTTCACTGAAGTTGGTCAGAAACTCGGTCTGTCAAAGCCTGGCAAGGGTCTCGGGATAGCAATAGCAGACTACGATCGCGATGGGAAGATCGACTTGTTTGTGGCTAACGACGGAATGGATGAGTTTCTCTATCACAACAAGGGCAACGGAACATTTGAAGAGACCGGATTGACAGCCAACGTTGCGGCGGACGACAACGGAAGGAATTTCGCGGGAATGGGCGTGGTGTTTCAGGACCTGAACAACGACGGACTCCCGGACATTGTGGTGGACAACCTGGCTCTCCAGACCTATGCGCTTTATCTCAATCGTGGAGACGGAACCTTCGACTATGCGAGTGCCAACAGCGGTATAGCTCGTTCGACAATGGCCCACTCGGGCTGGGGCATTCAAGCCATCGACGTCGACAACCACGGATGGAAAGACCTGATCGCAACGCGCGGCCATGTCAACGTGGATATCCAGAAGGACAATCCCCAGCTTCGTTACATTGAGCCCCCCGCACTGTTGCGCAACATCGGTCATGGTTTTCAGGATTTCTCCGCGTGTCTCGGCGCGATTGCCTCGTTGCCGTTTGCAGGGCGAGGCCTTGCCAGCGGAGATCTTGATAATGACGGCCTGATAGACGTAGTGATGACCGGCAATGATGGTCGCGCCTTCGTACTGCGTAACGAAACCAGGACTGCGCATCACTGGATCACGATCCAGTTGGTCGGCGGGCTGAGCAACCGCGACGGCATTGGCGCCGAGATTCGCTTGACGACCGCGAAGACGCTTCAGGCACTTACCGTGACCACAGGCGGAAGTTACCAATCCTCCGGCGACAAGCGTGCGCATTTTGGTCTTGGCGATGAGGACGCAGTAAAGTCCGTCGAGATTCAGTGGCCATCGGGTGCAAAGCAAGCCGTTCACATCCCCGCGGTGGACCGCTTCTACACGATTACTGAAGGCAACGGGATCACCGCCGTGTCATGCGGCAACAAACCCTGTCCCGCGTCGAAGCAAACGGCGACGGCAAACTCCAGCGTTCGACAAATACACACGGAAGAAGTATCCGTCCCTCAACACATCGCTGCCGGTCGGAACCCATAACGACAAGGAAAACACTCATGCAAGAGTCTCGGTCAAAACTTGACCTACATCAGAGTCGACTGACAGTCATCGGGAGTTATGTGCCGTTCAACCGTCGCCAGGTTCTGGGCGGACTCGGGGCCGTGATGTTATCGACGGCTTTACAGGGACGCACAATGGCCGCGGAGTCCGCTCTCAATCGCAACGATATGGAACGGTTGTTGAAGCCGCTGCTGATCAGCCAAGATCCAGCGCTGTTTCAGTTTGCGGTTAACGTGTTTGAGCACTGCATCTTCGGGCGGATGCAAGCGGCGGAGCCACCGCTCAAACATCCTTGGCTCGTGCCGGGCGGCATCTATGTTGGCCAGTGGATCTGGGACACAACATTTCTCACCGACCTGGTGGCTATCATTCCAGATCAGCGCGATTTCATTCGCGGCGTCTATGCAAATTACTGGGAGTCTCAGGAGAGATGGAACCGCGTCAAGCCTGCCTACGCGCAGGGCATGATCGCAAATTTCATTGCGCCCGATAACGGACCTCCGGGTTTTACCGGCAAGGACTGGTTGACATTTCCCGCTTACTCTCAGGCGCCGCTGCTGGCCTGGGGAGTGGATCGTGTCTACCGGCGCAATCGAGACCTCGAGTTAGTCCGTGCGGCACTCCCGCATCTCGAAGCTTTCCACGACTGGTATTGGCGGGAACGTGACCTGGACAACGTCGGCATGGTGACCGTTGGAGTCTATGATGGCGTCGTCGAGCATGCGCGTTTCGAGACTTATGACAACGAAGTCGATCTAGATACCCTAAAGCTCATTCCGCACCCCGGTCGACCCGTAGGGATTGATAACGGCCCATGGTATGGCGACATTTATATCCCCGCCAACACCGGCTATTTGCTTCTTTCCGAACAGAGCCTGATAAGCCTCGCGGAAGCCGCCGGAGAGAAGGAGATGGCTGCGCGACGCAGGCCGATTCTGACCAAGGGAATAGAGGCCATGCGGCGCCACATGTGGGACGAGAAGCAAGGATGTTTTCTGAGCGTGCACCGCGACGGGTTGCGCAAAATGCCGGTTGCAACCATCGGCGGGATGGTTCCGCTCCAGGCCCATATCCCCACCGCGGCACAGGCTGCGCGCATGGCAGAAGCTTTGGCTGGCTCGCATTGGAACACGCCTGTTCCGCTGCCCTCGGTCGACTGTCTGGCAGCCGAGTACAACAGCGACGGCTTCTGGCGCGGAGATGTGTGGCCATCCTCCGTGTATCAAACGCTTGAAGGTCTTCAAGCATACGGCCACACCGAATTGGCAGGTGAACTCGCGGGTCACCTGCTTGATAACGCGCTCAAGGTCGGAATCAGTGAACATTACGATTCGCAGACGGGAGCGCCACTCGGAGTGCCCAACCTCGGCATGTCCGCAGTCTTGCTCACAATTGCGTTGGAGGGGTTGAGCCCGCGGCATCAGATCCGGATGGCTTGACAGACGAGTTATCAAGCCGCTGCGATTTGCGCAGAAGATGCGACAGAGTCACTTCGATCTTATTCAAGGAGAGTTACTTCATGCGGAAAGTGAATTGGATGGCGCCGGCATTTTTCCTTATTCTTATTGTTGGTTTCTTCGTCTTCGCGCCGGCGGCATTACCGCAGGGACCTCAGCCGGATAGTCCGGCGATTGAGAAGCGCGTGGATCAGATGGTATCGAAGCTGACTCTGGAGCAGAAGATTCGCCTGCTGGGAGGAGAAGACAGCGTCTTTTCACGGGGCGAGCCGGCGGTTGGTTTCCCGCGACTCAAGATGTCCGATGGGCCCGTCGGCGCGCGCTTCTGGGGTCCGATCACCGCATACACCGCGGGCATCGCGATGGCTGCGACATGGGATTCTGAACTGGCCGAGCGAGTTGGCGCTGCCATCGGCGATGACTCCCGCGCACGCGGAGTGCATGTGCTGCTGGGGCCTGGAGTCAATATTTACAGGGCTCCCATGGCAGGCAGAAATTTTGAATACTACGGCGAAGATCCATTCCTTTCATCGCGTATGGTGGTTGGCTATATCCGTGGATTGCAGGGTCGCGGAGTCATCGCCACGGTCAAGCACTTTGCCGCTAACAACCAGGAGTACGACCGGCACGGCGTGAGCTCTGATATGGATGAGCGCACACTTCGTGAGATCTACTTGCCTGCCTTTGAAGCCGCGGTGCGTGAGGCCGATGTGGGCGCCGTGATGGATTCATACAACCTGCTCAATGGAGAGCACACCACGCAAAACTACCATTTGAATAGCGAAATCCTCAAGAAGGAGTGGGCTTTCAAGGGAATCCTCATGTCCGACTGGTGGGCTACTTACGATGGCGTGGCGGCTGCCAATGGGGGCCTTGATCTTGAAATGCCCGATCCCAACTTTCTTAACGCACAGACACTGCTCCCGGCCGTGCGCGACGGCAGGGTATCTGAGTTGGTGATTGACGATAAGGTGCGCAGGCTGTTCAGAACAGCGATTCGCTTCGGCTTTCTTGATCACGACCAGCAGGATTATTCACTTCCGACCTACAGCCAGGAGAACCGCAAGGTTGCTTTGGACGAGGCGCGCGAAAGCATCGTACTGCTGAAGAACGAACATTCCCTATTGCCGCTGGACCAGAGCAAATTGAAGACCATTGCGGTGCTCGGTCCCGATGCGTGGCCGGCGGTCACTGGGGGCGGAGGAAGTTCGCAAGTTACTCCATACGCCGCTCCCAGTCTGATGACAGGTCTCAGCGATTACTACATCGGAAAGGCGAAGGTACTTTACGCTCGCGGCGTCCCTCCGATGGATGAGATGTTATCGAAGACCGAATTCAGTCTGCCGTCCCGCATCGCTGCTGCCGGCCTTTCTGCGGCGAAGGGCCACGGCGTGATGGTGGAGCAGTTTGACAATGCCGAGTTTCGTGGCAGTCCTGTCGTTACTCGCTTTGTCGATCATGTGGACACTCTCATCAACGTGGAGCCGGCGCAGGCTCCACAACCCAAGGGCCTTCGCTATTCGGCTGAGTTTCGCGCCGCCAAGGATGGGACCTATATCTTTGTTGCGAGCGCCGGCGGCGGTGGCTCTTACAAGTTTTATGTGGATGACAAGCTGGAGATCAACCAGCTCGCGCGTGAGGGCATTGAGCCGCAATGGGTTGAACTGCCGCTCAAGGCGAATCAAACTGTAGCGGTGCGGCTGGACTATCGGCCCAACGGCAACAATCTGCAAGCAGCACTGGCCATTCGTGCCACTGATGATCTGGTCACCAAAGAAGCGCGCGCGATTGCGGCGCTCGCTGACACGATCATCGTGGATGCGGGCTTTGACTCAACCACCGAATGCGAAGGCTTTGATCGCACCTATGCGTTGCCATGGGGTCAGGATGAGTTGATAGAGACAGCTCTTGAAATCAACCCGCGCACGATCGTGGTGCTGACGGCCGGCGGCGACGTAGACACGCATCGCTGGATCGCGAAGGTCCCGGCACTCCTGCATCAGTGGTATCCGGGGCAGGAGGGAGCAACGGCCCTTGCGGAGATACTCTCCGGTGCCCGTTCGCCGGAAGGTAGGCTCGCGATTACCTTTCCGCGTAGTTGGGAAGAGAACCCAGCGCACGACAGTTACTATGCGGCCGAAGTCCCCGCGGGCGCCACGCCGCACGTTCGTTATTCCGAAGGAGTGTTTGTAGGTTATCGCTCGTTCGTGACCACGGGAAAGAAGCCGTTGTTTCCTTTCGGATTCGGACTGACTTATACGACCTTCGCATTTTCCAACTTGCAAGTTGTGCCTGCAGTAGTCAACGGGCATCCCTCGGCGCAGGTGTCCTTCGATGTGGCAAACACCGGAACAGTGTCAAGCGCGGATGTAGCGCAGGTGTATGTCGGCGATCCATCTGCAAAGGTAGTGCGCCCCAGAATCGAACTGAAAGGCTTCAAAAAGGTTCGTCTCGCGCCAGGGGAGAAGCAGAAGGTCACCATCGTCCTGGATGAGCGCTCGTTCGCTTATTGGGACGCCGGCGCCAACGAATGGCATTGGGACGCAGGCAGTTTTGTTGTGGCCGTGGGAGATTCATCCGAGAATATGCCGCTCACCGCGAACATCGAACTGAAGAGGTAGGAAGGACGGAGATTCATATGTTTCGATTGCAATCCTGCTTCTGCAGATCGTTTTTCTCATGGACGGCGCTTCTGTTGTTGCTGCTTTCGCCCTGCGGCGCTTTGCTGGCTCGGAGCCAGGGAAAAAGATTGGTTGAGGACAATAGTCGAACACTGGTCTGGAGCGATGAGTTCAACGGGCCGGACGGCAGCCCTCCCGATCCCGCGAAATGGGCATTCGTTACAGGAGGATCGGGATTCGGAAACAATGAGTTGGAATACTACACAGATCGCGCCGCCAATATTCATCAGGAAAAGGGAAATCTGGTGATCACTGCCAGAAAGGAGACCTATGCCGGCTCGGATGGAGTCTCTCGCGCTTATACTTCCGCGCGCATCGAAACCAGGGGCTTATTCGAGCAGAAGTACGGCCGGATGGAGGCGCGTATCAAGCTGCCGGAAGGGCAGGGAATCTGGCCCGCATTCTGGATGATGGGCAATAACTTTGGCTCAGTAGGATGGCCGGCCTGTGGCGAAATCGACATTATGGAGAAAGTCGGCTTTGAGCCGTCAGAAGTCCATGGTAGCCTTCATGGCCCCGGGTATTCCGGCGGTGAGCCTCTGACAGGCACATTCACAATGCCCGAGAATGGCCGGATCGGCGATGGATTCCATGTCTTCGCAACAGAATGGACTCCTCGTGAGATTCGATTTTACGCAGACGATGTGCTTTACGAAACGCAAACCATCGAAAGCCTTCCTGTTGACAAGCACTGGGCTTTCGACCACCCATTCTACCTCCTGTTGAATGTTGCGGTTGGGGGCTACTGGCCCGGAGATCCCGACGCCACAACGCGCTTTCCGGTCAGTATGCTGGTCGACTATGTGCGGGTTTACAGGCTGGGAACCGTTGACCAGGCGAAGAAGTAGGCGCTTAGGGTCGGTGAGGCCGGCCTGGACAACATACCTCTTGCGCTTGAGGGTTGGAGAAGCTATACCCGTTTCGAGCTGAACGCAATCGAAGATGCCGCATCCTGGGAAGATTTCCACATTGAAACAGCCTCGTTCGCTCTAGCTTCACCCTGACTTTGCCAAAATGCTATGATTCGAGCAAGTAAATTCGAGGGTGAGCCCCGCCAGCGTCGGCATCCGGTTCTGCACTTCAAGTTGCATCTGAACCTGCACCCGGTGTGTTCGACGTTGCCGGGCGGCGCGGTTGACACGAATGCATCTTGATGCGACCAGTGGTGATTCGGACAAGTCTGAGGTCTCCGGGGCGCCTGAACAATCTCGTGCTGTTCCCAATTCAAATGACTTTCTAGCAGAGAAGCAGGAACTGGAATGGGTGCTTTCCCATCCGGAGATCAGCCGTTCCGCGAGCTTGGTTCGCTTCCTATCGTTCATCTGCGCCAAATATTTCGATGGAGAATCCAAGGACATTCGCGAACCCACGATTGCCGTCCAGGCTCTCGGCCGCAAGGAGTCCAACTTCGATTCTCATACCGACCCGATCGTTCGTGTGACCGCCCGTACGCTGCGGAAGAAACTGCAGATGCTCTACGAGGGCGACGCGCAAGACCATCAGCTCCAGATTGTACTTCCGCGCGGGCACTACATTCCCCAGTTCGTGCGCCGTGGGGATGCACCTGCTGAATCTCCCCTCCCAGTCGAGGTGCCCTCTCTCGACCAAGTCCAACTGGACAGCGCGGCTATGCCCGGCACTATCGCCCCCGCAGACCCTGATGAAGACGCCGGCAGCGGGCTTTGGCAGGCGTTCAGCAAGGCGTTCGCCTTTGTTGCGGACCGGCGCGCACTTTGGAAATATGCCACAATGATCTTTGCGGTGGCTGCTATCTTTCTTGCGGGAGTTCTCTTCGGGCGCCACACCGATCAACAACAGCGTCCCGTCGGCGAAGCCCTCAAATGGGGGGATCCGGTCTGGAGCGACGAGTTCGATGGGACGGCACAGCAATTGCCTGATCCATCGAAATGGACCTACGACCTGGAAGATCAAACCGGATTGGGCGATGGGGGCCGCGAGGTTTTTTGCTCGCCAACGGCCGAAAAATCAAAGGAATGCGATCCTCGCCGCCCGAATGCTTTCCAGGACGGAGCCGGACATCTGGTTCTGCGTGCTGAAAAGAACGCCAACGGCGCTTGGACCCAGATTCGGATCACTACCAAAGGCCTGAAGAACTTCCAGTATGGTCGTATCGAAGCGCGCATGAAGTTGCCAGTCGGCACTGGGCTCTGGCCCTCCTTCGTAATGGTAGGAGCCGACAAGGACACAGTAGGCTGGCCGGCCTGCGGCTCGATGGATGTGGCTGAGAATGTGTCCCTCAATCCTCATTCCAACGGCCTCGGACCAACCATGATCCGCTCTACTCTTCACGGCCCAAGATACTTCGGTTCGAATGGCTTGTGGCACGATTTCAAACTTCCCTACGGCGGAAGAGTTGACGACGGAAGTTTTCACACCTACGGCATCGTCTGGTCGCCGGACATGGTCCAGTTCTATGTGGATGATCCGGCAAACGCCTACGTCGTGCAAGATGTCGGCGAACTCCCGGAAGGCGGCGCATGGGTCTTTGATCATCCCTTTTTCCTGACCATGGGCTTGGCGGTGGGAGGTGACTGGGCGGGAAACCCTGACGCCACAACTCCTAACCCCGCGACTGTTCTGGTTGATTATGTCCGCGCCTATAAGATTCCCACCGTTCAGGCACCGAGCATCGAATGGCACTCCGTGAATCTGAAGTCCGGCTCCTCGGCAACCAGCACCATTTCATTACGCGCCCCGAATTACGCCGGCCGCGTCCACCTGACCTGTTCCACTGATACACCCACGGCGGCCTGCTCTCTTGGTGCTTCCGTCGTGAACTTCTCTGACACCCTTTCGCAGGAGGATACTCTCACAATCTCGACAAATTCCCTCACTGAAAAAGGCAGGGTGGCGGCGCCTCCGGGGCGCTACCAGGTGACCATCACAGCCACCACCATCAGCGGAGATCAATCGCAATTGACTGTCCCCTTCGAGGTGAGGGGTGGGGATTAGTACTACTGTGTTATAAAGTGGATTCCATTCTGAAAGAATCCCGGTATTTCTGTTCGGGGATCCAACTCAACGAGTGATGAAATGCGACTCAATTCTGCCATTTCCGGAGTCTGGTCCAATCCAGCCGACCGGCGCTGTAATCCGAAGCGCTGCTATCCGAGCGTGAAAATTGCTGAGCAGTACGCCCAGACAGCAACGAGAAGAGTTGGTAGGCTCATCATCGCTTACGCGTGTCCCGACTGCGGAGGGTACCACATCGGGCACGCCGAGCTAGCACAGTGTTTGGCACTGGATGTCCACATAGATCGACCGTGCCAAGTCTGCGGTGCTGCCATTCCCTTCTTCAAGAAGGAGAAGGCTACGCGTTTTGGGAGCACCGCTCTATACTGCTCGGCAGAGTGCCAAAACGCGGCAGGACGAGCAAGGCGACAGGCGAGGAGTCAAGCCAGCGGGCCCTCCAAGTGAATCGCTCACGGTGGGAATTTCGGTGCCGGTTCTGGTGCCGGTTCGGTTTGCAAAACGATGCCTAAGGCTGCACGCCAGTGCAGATCAAACCCAGGGCACAAGATGATGATTCAGCAGCCATTTGCGTGTCTATGCGTAATGGCGCGCTTGCTTGATAAACCTTGCATATTCAACGATTTGCGATTATGAGTCCCCTGCTCTAACCGTTGAGCTACAGGCCCGCTGCCCCAGTAACTGAATGCACACATGAACGACTTGGACTCGCGTTCGATTGCTCCAGATCGCCGTTTCCCGGCTGGCGCCGGTTGCTTCTAAGTTTGACACAGCCGGTTGGCAGCGGTCATTCCGTTGGAATCGTGGAAAACGCAGCCGCAGCTTGCCAGGTCATCTGATTGGAGACTGCAGGACCGGGTTGGAGACAACAGAACCGGGTTGGAAACAACGGGGCGGGGTTGGAAACAACATGACCGGGGCGGGTACAATCACAATCCAGGCGGCTTGTGAAAAGGAACGGGAATGCACTCTGAATCGCAACTACGAAAAACACTGGCACTGGCCATCTGGATTCTGGCGGCACTTGGCGCGCCTGGGTCCGCTTTTGCAGGCGCAACTTGCCCTGGGTCTGAACCTGCAACCGCAGCCCGGGCCGCCGAGGGCTTTCGTTTGGAGAATTGCGCCGTTGGCTTGACGCTGACTTCATCTGGCGCAAGACTCTCGGGCCTTGCGTTTACGGACCGGGTGCACAAGACCGAGCTTCCCATTGCAGCGCCCTTCGCCGTTCTCTTGACGGACGGCTCGATCTACAACGCGGCCAATCTGGCGCCGGCTGGGCAGCCTTCATTGCACGAAGTACTTCCCCATGCTGGCGCAGCGCGCGTGGCCGAACAACTTCATGGCCAACAGTTGGACATTCCACTGGGGAGCGCCGACCATTCGCTGCGCTTCACATGGTCGTTGATCCTGCTCGACGGCGCCTCCTATTTTCGCCAGGTGCTGACTCTTACGGCCGCCGACAAAGACGTGCCCATCCGCCGCGTTCAGTTGATCGATCTTCCGCTTCCAGGCGCGCACGTGGTCGGGTCTGTGGACGGATCGCCCATCGTGGCGGGCAATCTGTTTCTTGGGTTTGAGCACCCGCTTTCCCAGAGCAGGGTTACGGCAGGCCGCGCCACCGCGTGGGTCGATCGCGATCTGCCGCTCCGCGCAGGCCAGGAAGTAACCTACTCCTCGGTGGTTGGCGTCGCACGCGATGGCCAGATGCGGCGTGACTTTCTCGCCTATCTCGAACGCGAACGCGCCCATCCTTACCGCACCTTCCTGCATTACAACTCGTGGTACGATCTCGGCTACTTCACCCCTTACAGCGAGGCGGACGCGCTTGATCGCGTAAACGCATTCGGGCGCGAGTTGACTCAAAAGCGAGGCGTAACGCTCGATTCGTTTCTCTTCGACGATGGCTGGGATAATCACAAGTCGCTTTGGAAATTCAACGGCGGCTTTCCTGACGGGTTTGCAAAGGTAAAGCAGGCCGCGGAAACGTACGGCGCGGATCCCGGCGTCTGGATGTCCCCGTGGGGCGGCTATTCCGAGCCAAAGCGGGAGCGGATTGCGTTTGGCAAGGCCGCGGGCTATGAGATTGTCGACGACGGATACGCCCTTTCCGGGCCGCGCTATTACGCGGGATTCCGGGATGTCTGCCTGGAAATGATTCGCCGTTATGGCGTGAATCAATTCAAGTTTGACGGCACCGGCAACGCCAACTCGGTGTTCAAGGGCAGCCAGTTTGACAGCGACTTCGCCGCGGCAATTCATCTCATCGGCGAATTGCGCGCGGCCAAGCCGGATCTCTTTGTCAATCTCACCACGGGCACCTGGCCTTCGCCATTCTGGTTGATGCATGCGGACTCGATCTGGCGCGGCGGCGAAGATGATTCGACGGCAGGAGTGGGCCCGTACCGCGAACGCTGGATCACCTATCGCGATGCGGATACCTACCAGCATGTGGTCGAGAATGGGCCGCTGTATCCGCTGAACTCGCTCATGCTTCATGGGATGATTTACGCGCAGGATCACAAGCAACTGAAGTCGGACCCTGACAACGATTTTCGCAATGAAGTGCGATCGTACTTCGGAACGGGCACGCAGCTCCAGGAGATGTACATTACGCCGTCGCTGCTCACCCAGGCCAATTGGGACGACCTGGCCGAAGCTGCGAAATGGTCGCGTGCCAATGCGAATGTACTCAAGGACACGCATTGGATTGGCGGCAATCCAGCGTGGCTCGATGTTTACGGATGGGCCTCATGGTCGCCGGGAAAGGCCATACTCGTTTTGCGCAACCCGAGCGATAAGCCGCAGACAATGCGCCTCAAGCTCGAGGACGCGCTTGAGTTGCCTCCCGATGCCGCGCAGAACTACTCCGCAAGAAGTCCATGGACGTCCGATGCAAGCCGCCCCGCACTCACCCTCCACGCGCAATCGGCCCACGGATTTCAACTCGCTCCTTTCGAGGTGCTCACGCTTGAACTCACTCCGGAACCAGCGCATTGAGCTGAGCCGGCTGATCGGATAAGAACAAATGTCGTCTCCAACGCTACTCATCATGGCCGCCGGTATGGGCAGCCGCTACGGCGGTCTCAAACAGATTGATTCCATCGGTCCCGGCGGCCTAACCATCCTTGACTATTCGATATTCGACGCGTTGCGCGCAGGCTTCGGGAAGATCGTCTTTGTCATTCGCAAGGATATTGAGAAGGCCTTTCATGAGGCGATCGGCTCTCGATTTGAAGCGCACCTTCCAGTCGAGTATGTCTTCCAGGAAATCGATAGTCTGCCGCCGGGATTTGCAGTTCCGGCGGGTCGCACCAAACCCTGGGGCACCACGCATGCTGTTCTGATGGCTGCCGAAGTGATTCACGAGCCGTTTGCCGTCATCAATGCCGACGACTTTTATGGCGCGGAGGGCTACCAGGTGCTGGCGCGGCATCTCGCGTCAGGCACGCACGAGGATGCAATGGTCGGATTCATCCTCCGCGAAACGCTTTCTGATTTCGGATCGGTCGCGCGCGGCGTTTGCCGTTGCAATGCAGAGGGCTACCTTGACGGAATTGAAGAGCTGACCGGCATTGAGCGGGACGGCGACCACGCACGCAATACCGACGCGGCCAGCCGGGTGACCAATCTCACCGGAGACGAGACCGTTTCATTGAATATGTGGGGATTTACGCCCCGGATATTTCCCCAATTGCGCCGACTGTTTAGCTCGTTCCTTGAGAGCAACGGCGCCGATCTGAAAGCGGAATGCTACCTGCCCAAGGCGTTGAACCAGCTGGTTGCGGAAGGCCAGGATCGAGTCAAGGTCCTGCGCTCCCGCAGCGCCTGGTTCGGAGTTACTTACCGCGAAGATCGCCCCCATGTCACCGAGGCAATCGGCCGCTTCGTCGCGGCAGGGCTTTACCCGGAGCAGCTCTGGCCATGAGCACAGGAAGATGAACCGGTTTGAGGAGTCTGCCGGATGAGACGATGCGCGTGTGTCTGCGTTTTTGTTTTCGGGCTTGTTGCGATCATGCACACCCAACAACCTGTGGCGCCCCAGAAGGCGGACTCTGTGCTGATCTTGAAGAAAGATCACGTAATGGAACTGCTAGCGGGCGGCAAGGTCATCCGCAGCTACAAGGTTGCTCTGGGCCAGGGTGGCCTGGCGCCCAAGGATCGGCAGGGTGACGGACGCACGCCGGAAGGCCGCTATGTCATCGACGCGCATAACCCGGCAAGCGAGTATCACCTTTCCCTGCACGTTTCGTATCCCAATGCCGAGGATCGCAAGCGCGCGGCGAAGCTCGGCGTCGCGCCCGGTGGAGACATCATGATCCACGGCCTGCCCAACGGCAAGGGATTTATCGGCGCCGGGCACCGCATGTACGACTGGACGCTCGGCTGCGTAGCAGTAACCAATGAGGAGATTGAAGAGGTCTGGAAACTGGTTCCAGTGGGAACGCCGGTTGAGGTCAGGCCATAGCCGCGCATGCGGAAAACTAACTCCGGCGGTAGGCCGTGGATTTATCCACGGTATAAAGCCGGTCAAATAAATTTGGGCTTCAGCCCCTGCGGTGCGCTTTTTCTACTTATCGCCGGAATATGCTCCTTTTCCGCAGCCTCCTCGGCGCCACGCCACACAGCAAGCGCCCGTCTGAGAAGATAGAGATAGATGCTGACTCTGCAAAATGCTGGAAAGCGGTTTGGGCCGCGAGTCTTGTTTCTTGAGGCCAACTGGCTGATCCGCGCGCGGGAGAAGACCGCGCTGGTGGGCGCCAACGGTACCGGCAAATCCACGCTGATGAAGGTGCTGGCCGGCCTCGAAACGCTGGACTACGGGCAGGTGCAGCAGACGCGCGGCATGAGCATCGGCTACCTGCCGCAGGAGGGGTTGCGGCTCACCGGGCGCAGCGTCTTTGAAGAGTGCCTCACTGTCTTCGACGAACTGCGCGATATGGAAAAGGAGATTGAGCATCTTGCCGGGCAGTTGGCAGTGCTCGATCACGCCGGGCCGGAGTATGAATCTGCCGCCGAGCGCTACTCCATGTTGCAGGAGCGCTTTCATGCGCTGGACGGCTACGCGCTGGATGCGCAGGTGGGCGGCGTGCTCACCGGCCTCGGCTTCGGCAAAGGGGATTGGTCGCGGCAGACGGATGAGTTCAGCGGCGGCTGGCAGATGCGCATTGCTCTCGCCAAGCTGCTGCTGGCCAAGCCGAATCTGCTGCTGCTCGACGAGCCGACCAACCACCTCGATCTTGAGACCCGGAACTGGCTCGAGGACTACCTGCATGGCTATCCCTTCGGCTACATCCTCATCTCCCACGACCGGTACTTTCTGGATGTGACGATCGACCGCACCGTGGAGATTTGGAACAAGCGCCTGAATGTCTACCAGGGCAACTACACCAAGTACCTCAGCCAGAAAGACGAGCGGCGAACGCAGCTTGAGGCCGCCTACCGCAATCAGCGCATCCAGGTTGAGCACCTTGAAGCCTTCATCAACCGCTTTCGCGCGCAAGCCACCAAGGCCAAGCAGGTGCAGAGCCGCATCAAAGAGCTGGAAAAAATAGAGCGCATCGAGATCCCTGAAGAGGAGCCGGTGATTCACTTCAAGTTTCCCCAGCCGCCACCCTCGGGCCGTACCGTCGTTGAAGCCTTCAACTTATCCAAAAGCTATGGCGAGAAACACGTCCTCTCCAGCGTCAACTTCACCATTGAGCGCGGCGACCGCGTGGCCCTGGTCGGCGTCAACGGCGCGGGCAAGTCGACGCTGATCAAATTGCTCACCGGCGACGAAACGCCGACGGCCGGCCAGGTGAAGCTGGGCCACAACGTGGTGAGCGAGTACTTTGCGCAGGACCAGTACAAGGTGCTCAACGGCGAAGCGCGCATGCTGGACGACATCAGCCACGCCGCGCTCAAAGTGCCGGAACAGGCGCTGCGTTCGCTGCTGGGCTGCTTCCTGTTTTCCGGCGACGATGTCTTCAAGCCGCTCGGAGTGCTCTCCGGCGGAGAGCGCAACCGCTACGCGCTGGCCCGCATTCTTGTTTCGCCTTCGAATTTCCTGCTTCTTGACGAGCCGACCAACCACCTGGACATGCGCGCCAAGGACGTGTTGCTTGAGGCCATCGCGGCCTTCTCCGGGACGGTGGTTTTTGTCTCGCACGACCGCTACTTCATTGACCGGCTGGCCACGCGGGTGCTGGAGGTGGAAGGCGGCACGGTAATCAGCTACGAGGGCAACTACGAAGACTACCTGCGCCGCAAGGGGATTGCATCCAGCAGCCTTTTGGAGGGAGTGCCGAAAGCAGCGGTGCAGCAGGCCACCAAGGCTTCGCCGGTCGCGGTTGCGGAATTGGTGTTAGAAGATGCCGCGCCCAAAGATCGCCCGCGCCGCCTGAATCCCATCAAGCAAAAGCAGATGGAAGAGCGGTGCGCGTTTCTTGAAGAAGAGACGCCGCGCATCGAGGCGGCCATCCAACACACTGAGGAGCAGTTGGGCGTGTATGTCTCCGCCGCGGAGTCGGAGCGGCTGACCAGGCTGGCCGCGGATCTGCGCGGTCAGTTGGAGGCGTTCACCGCCGAGTGGGAAGAGCTGATGATGCAGTTGGAGGACCAGACCGCGCTGCCCTGAGAAGAAACAAGAATGCAAGTTCAACAAAAAATGACGTCGTCATGGAGTTCTTCGGGCTCCCACCCATCGGACAAAAACAAAGACTTCGGACCCAGAGGGTACCCCGATGGGGGATAGTTTCATTCCCCGTGGGTCGGCGAAGACAGGGTACGACTATTTTCATTGGGCGCGTATGGAGAGAAATAATCGGCAAAACCCCGGTACAAAATTCCAGCCTTTTCAGGCAACACCTGCGCAAATTCAAGCATCGCACTTTAAGCCGTTATCCCCATTGCTGTTTTATCCAGATCCAGATTGATCCAAACGTGGCACTGTGCTCGTGAAGCCGCTCCCGGTCTGTATGCGGATTTCGCGGTGGAACCTGGCGCTCCCGATCTTTGGAGATGAGTACGATGCAGCAAGAGATTGGCCTTCCCCATATCTTCAATACTCCCCGCCTTGAACAGCCCGCACCGCAGGAAATGACCCGGCTTGTGGACGCCTTCGACTGGGCGTCCACTCCTCTGGGCCCGGCCGCATCATGGCCCGACAGCCTCAATGCCGTCGTCCGAATTCTCCTCACTTCGCGCTTTCCCATGTGGATGGCGTGGGGTCCGGAGCTCACTTTTCTCTATAACGACGCGTATCGCCGCACCACCTTGGGCAAGAAACATCCCTGGGCGCTGGGCAGGCCCGCATCGCAGGTGTGGCATGAGATCTGGAAGGACGTTGGTCCTCGCATCCAGCAGGTGATGGAGACTGGTGAAGCTTCCTGGGAAGAGACACTTCTGCTCATCCTTGAACGGAGCGGGTATCCCGAGGAGACTTACCACACCTTTTCCTATAGCCCGCTAGCCGTCGCCGATGGCCGGATTGTGGGGATGTTATGCGTGGTAATGGAAGATACAGTGCGCGTGATTGGCGAGCGCCAGCTCGCGTCTCTCGGCAAGCTGGCCGAGGCCCTTGCAGGCGCCATTTCCAGACAGGATGTCTTCGCCGCCATCGAGCGCGGCCTTTCCCATCAGAAGGATATGCCCTGCACTTTGACTTACCTGCTGGATGAGGGCGGCGCCCACCTCAAACTGGTCGCCACAACGGGTGTCGATGCCGATCATCCCGCTGCTTCCCTGGTCATCGACCCAGCCGAGACGGCTGCCGCATGGCCAATCCGCCAGATTTTGAGTTCCAACCGCGGCGCTACTGTGGACAATCTCCTCGAACTTTTTCCGGATCTTCCGCACGGATGCTGGGACCGGCCGCCGGCCCGTGCGCGGCTGGTTCCGATTGCCCGGCAAGGCCAGGACAAGCCGGTTGGCATCTTCATTGCCGCGCTCAACCCCTATCGGCAATTCGATGCCTATTACGAGGGATTTCTCGATCTGATTACCGGCCAGATTGCCGCCAGTATTACCAACGCCAGCGCTTACGAACATGAAAGGAGGCGTGCTGAAGAACTGGCCGAGCTGGATCGCGCCAAAACCGCATTCTTCAGCAACGTGAGCCACGAATTACGAACCCCTCTTACCCTCATTCTGGGTCCTATCGAGGATGCCCTTACCAGCCAATCGCCGCCCTCGCCCCAGAGTCTTGAGATGCTGCACCGCAACGCCCTCCGGCTGCTCAAACTCGTGAACGGGTTGCTGGACTTTGTCCGCATCGAAGTCGGAAAGCTGCGCGCAGCGTATGAGGCCACCGATCTTTCCCTGTTGACGGCACAGCTTGCCAGCGTCTTTCGCTCCGCAGTGGAGCGGGCCGGGCTGCGACTGGTGGTGGACTGCCCACCCCTTCCAGAACCTGTGTATGTGGACCGGGAGATGTGGGAGAAGATCGTTCTCAATCTCATCTCGAACGCGTTCAAATCCACATTCGACGGAGAGATCCGGGTCAGTGTGCGAGCCGCCGGCGAGCAAGCGCAGGTTTCGGTAAGCGACACCGGAACGGGCATCTCGGAACGCGATCTTCCCAATCTCTTTCAACGCTTCGGGCGCATCGACGGGGCACGGCGGCGCAGCCACGAAGGCAGCGGGATCGGGCTCGCATTGGTGCAGGAACTGGTGGAGATGCACGGCGGTTCAATCCACGTAAAGAGCGCCATCGGCGTGGGAACCGAGTTCACTCTGAGCCTTCCATTCGGCCAAAAACACCTGACGCGCGGCCGCGTGGTCAGCAATGGAGCTGCCGCGTCCTCGCTTCAAGGGTCGGCAGTTGCTTATGTGCAGGAGGCAATGGGCTGGCTTGGCACGGGGGACCGGTTGAAAGGCGAGGTGGCCGCCAGCGCAGCCGGCGATGAGCCACGGAAACCCGCTGCAGCCGACTCCGCCCAGCGTAAGCCCGTAATTCTGCTGGTAGACGATAACGCCGACATGCGGGAATATGTGTCCGGCTTGCTGGGCGGACGCTTTCAACTGATTCAGGCGGAAACCGGCAAAGGCGCGCTTGCCGAAGTGGAACGGATGGTTCCGGACCTGGTCCTGACCGATGTGATGATGCCTGAGATGGACGGATTCGGCTTGCTCGCAGCCTTGCGGCAGAATCCGGCAACGCGAGCCGTTCCAGTCATCCTGCTGTCGGCGCGCGCCGGTGAAGAATCGCGCATTGACGGCATCGACGCCGGCGCGGACGACTACCTCGCTAAGCCGTTCAGCGCCAGGGAACTGGTGGCGCGCGTGGATGCGCAGTTGAAACTGGCCAACCTTCGCAAGCAGACCGCCGAACAGCAAGCCGCGCTCAGCCTCGAAATCTCCAAGGCAAAGCGATTTGCATGGGAGGCGCTCGAACACATTCCCGATGTCTTCTTCACCTTCGATAGCAGCTTCCGTTTTAACTATATAAATGCAGCCGGCGCGGAGATCGGCCGGCGCCTGGGCAAGGAGATGCTCGGGGAGTGTCTCTTCGATTTGCTTCCTGAACTCAGGGGCACGACTGTGGAATCGAGCTTCCGGCGGGCGATGGAGCAGCGGATTGCGCTGGAATTTGAATACTACTATGCGCCTTTGGCAAACTGGTTTCACTACCATGTCTATCCCCTGCCCGATGACGGCATCATTATGTACGCGCGGGATATAACCGAGACCAGGAAAACGGAAGAAGCGCTGAGGAAATCGGAACAACTGGCTACCGCGGGGCGGCTTGCCGCAAGCATCGCTCACGAGATCAACAATCCGCTTGAGGCCGTTACCAATCTGCTCTACCTGGCAACAATGGACGGCAACATAACCGGAAACACGCGGCAACTGCTGGACACTGCCGATAAAGAATTGCGCCGTCTTTCCCATATTGCCGCACGCAGCCTCAAGTTCTACCGGCAGCATTCGGCGCCGGCTCTCTGCTCGCTTGAAGAACTGATCGAATCGGTCCTCTTCTTTTACGAGACAGAGATCGGTATGCGGAAGATCGAGCTTGAGCGCCGCTACCGGCCGTCTCCACAAGTGCTCTACCATCCGGGGGAGTTCAGGCAGGTAATGAGCAACTTGATCGGCAATGCGCTGGATGCGCTACCGCGCCACGGCCGTCTTGTGGTCGGGGTGCGGCCTTCCCGCGATGCGGCCGGGCGCCAGGGCGTGGCTGTCACCGTGGCTGACAACGGTTCCGGCATGGACCGCGAAATGCTCGATCGCCTCTTCCACCCCTTCGCAACTACCAAGGGCGAGGCAGGAACCGGGCTCGGCTTGTGGGTATCGAAGGGGATTCTGGATAAGCACCAGACGAAAATCGCCGTTCGCAGCAGGCGCGATAGCGGCACTGTCTTCAGGCTATTTGTGCCGACGTTCTAGCGTCCTGTTCATACCGCTGAGACGGCCCTGAAGGCCTCAAAACTCCGGCCCGGTTTCAACTTCTGCCTCGCCGGGTCCGGCCTCAGCCGCGGTCCTTGCAGGCCGTCGTGCATAATCGAGATACGATGGCACTTCTTTGGAATCCCGAGAGCTGGTCGCAGCGGCTGGCTGAACTTGAGGCGCAGAGCGGCGACCTGAAAGAAGCTCCGCTGCGGCGCGATGTGCGCTCGCTGGGCATGCTGCTGGGCGAGGTGCTGCGCGAGCAGGCCGGCGAAGAGCTGTTTGCCGATGTGGAGGCGCTGCGGCAGGGCACCATTCGCAGGCGCGATGCCGAAGCGCGCGGCCTGGAGGAAGAGGCGGCGCACCATGCGGCCCACGCGCTTGACCTGGTGCATGCGCTGCCGGTGGAGCAGGCCATCCTGCTGACGCGGGCCTTTGCTTTCTACTTTGAGCTAATCAATCTTGCGGAGACCAATCATCGCAAGCGGCGGCGCATTGCGCTGCGGCTGAGCGGGCAGGCCGGCCGTCAGCGCGGGTCGCTGGCCGGGACGTTGTCGGAGATGCGGCGCGTGGGCATCGGCGCGGACGAAGCGCTGGACTGGCTGAAGCGCGTGCTGATTGTTCCCGTGTTTACTGCGCATCCGACGGAAGTGGCGCGGCGCTCGGTGATGTTCAAGCGGCGGCGGATTGGCGATTTTCTGGCCACGCTGGATCGCATTCCGGTGCCGGAGCAGGACCTGGCGCGCCTGGAACAACTGGTACTGGCCGAGATCACCAGCCTGTGGCAGACCGATGAGGTTCGCTCGCGCCGGCCCACGGTGTACGACGAGATCAAGATGGGCCTGGACTACTACGATGTTTCGATTTTCGAGACATTGCCCAGCCTCTATCGCGAGATTTCCCTGGCGCTGCACGCCGCCTATGGCCTGGAGATTGAGGCGCTGGCGCTGCCGCAGGTGCTTCAGTTTGGATCGTGGATCGGCGGCGATCGCGACGGCAATCCTTTTGTGACGCCGCAGGTGACGCGCGACTCGATTCAACTGGCGCGCGGACATCTGCTGCTCTACTACCAGCGGCAACTGCAGGAGATCATCGACCTGCTGACCACGAGCGCGCAGCAGCGTCCGGTGAGCGCTGCGCTGCTGGAACGGCTTGAGGCCTATGTGGCGCAGGTGCACACGCCGGAGGCGCAGGTGTTTGGCGAACAGTACGAATTCGAGTACTATCGCCGCTTCATCATCTGCGTAAAGGCGCGGGTACTCAGGACCATGGAGCATCCCGGCCCTTCGGGCGCTTCGTTGCCGGTGACTTCGTACACGCTGGCGCAGGGACAGGACCAGTTGGCGCAGGTGCTGCCGGCCTACTGCTCGGTGGAAGAATTCCTCGACGATCTCGACACGCTGCGTGCGTCGCTCGCTGAAAATCGCGGTCTGCGCATTGCGCGCACGCTCATTGATCCGCTGATTTTGCAGGTGCGCACCTTCGGGCTGCATCTGCATACGCTCGATATCCGCCAGCACGCGCGGGTCCATGCGGCGGCCTTGCAGGAGGCCATCTCCGACACCATTGCTCCGCAACTTCCCGCGCATCTCTCCCATGAAGCAGCCGACGTGCTGGAGACGTTTCGCGCCGTGTCTGAGATCAAGAGCGGCTGCTCGCCAGAGGCGATTCGCCAATATGTGATCAGCGGCGCGGCAACGGTGGAAGACGTTCTGGCCGTGGTGCGGCTGGCGCGGCTGGGCGGGGTCAAGGTAGAAGGCTCGGGACGCGATCCGGGGCTCATGCCTGTGCCGCTGTTTGAATCGATTGAGGATTTGCGCCAGGCGCCGAGCGTATGCCGCGAGCTGTGGGCGCGCCCCGACTACCGCAAGCTGATGGCCACCTGGGACAACTGGCAGGAGATCATGCTGGGCTACTCCGATTCCAACAAGGACGGCGGCATGCTGACCAGCACATGGGAGATCTTCCGCGCGCATCGAGACCTGCACACGGTGGCGCGCGAGGCGGGGGTGAAGCTGCGGCTGTTCCACGGACGCGGCGGCACGGTGGGACGCGGCGGAGGACCGACGCATCGAGCCATTTTTGCGCAGCCGATGGACTCGTTCGACGGCCAGTTGCGCATTACCGAACAGGGCGAAGTGCTCAACTTCAAATATGCCGACGAGGTGCTGGCGGAGCGGAATCTTGAACTGATGATTGCGGCCTCGCTGGATGCACTTGCCCGGCCCAACGCGCGCGACCCCCGGGGCCACTTCACCGGCGTTCTGAAACCGGAGTGGGAGGCGGCTCTCGACGATCTGTCGGAGCTGTCTTACGGCTTTTACCGCAAGCACATTCTCGAAGACCCGGAAGTGCTCACCTACTTTGAGCAATCGACGCCGATGGGCGAGTTGGAGAATGCCAAGATCGGCTCGCGGCCATCGCGGCGCAAGGCTTCTCCGAGTCTTGCCGACCTGCGCGCCATTCCCTGGGTCTTTGGCTGGACGCAGTCGCGGCTGCTTGTGCCGGCGTGGTTTGGGGTGGGGTTTGCGCTGGAGGAGTTTTTGGCGAAGCCGGGCTCGCTTGCGAAGCCCGGATCCTTGGAACTGCTGCAGACCATGGCGCGCGAGTTTCCGCTGTTCATTGACCTGCTGCGCAACGTGGAAATGGCGTTGGGCAAGGTGGATTTGGCCACGGCGCGTTTGTATTCCTCGCTGGTGAAAAACGCGAAGGTTCGCGAGCGCATTTACGACTTGTTCGACGCGGAGTTTCATCGCACCGTGCGCGCGGTGCTGGCCGTGCTGCGGCAGACGGAGCTGCTTGAGAAGAACCAGGTGCTGGCCCACTCCATCAAGCTGCGCAATCCTTATGTGGACCCGATGCACCTGATCCAGGTGGACATGCTGCGGCGGAAGCGGGCCGGCGAAGATACGCCCGAGGTGAACCGGGCGATTGCCGCGACCATCAGCGGCATCTCGGCCGGGCTGAGAAATACGGGCTGATTTTCGAGGCAGTGCTGCTTCCGTTGGATTTTCTCCTCGTTGCGTCTCTGTTTAGCGCATGGCCAGGTGCACTGCCAGGTGAAGCCCTACAACGAGCGAGGTGGCCAGAATGCCCGCCGCTAAGGGACCGCGCTTGCGCCATAGCAGGACTGTCGCCGTTACGAGGATGGTTTCAGGAACGACGACCACCGCCAGCCAAAATGTCCATGGAGCATGATCGAGCCCAAGTCCCGGAAAAAGAATTGCGGTCAGACGCAGACCGGCGAAGGCGCATCCCACCAGCATCAACGCGTACAGCGCGCCCAATCCCACTCCAAGTGCTTTTCTTCCCGTGCTGTTCATTTCTGCCTCCTTTGTTTGTCTCTTCAAACTCATTCGAAAAACGCTTGCTGCATGGCGGAGAATCGCCGTCACGCTTCCAAAAGCCCAAAACAATGCCGCCCAATCGCCTTCAATGAAGTCCAGCTCGCGCAGCATCGCGGTGGCCCATTCACGGCTCTCCTCGGGGGCCAGGCGCAGCACGGCCCGTAGCAGCATCGCAGCCAATTGGCGCGGTGCGCCCATCAGCACTCCACCAGGCCCAGAGCTACCTGACCCAGGCCGCCGCCGGCGCGTTCAAGGAGATTTGTCCGCGCAAACCGCAAACCCTCCGGCGTGAACCGGTACATGTGACGGGGCGGCTTGCCGGGCTCGCCGGTCTCCCACTGGGTTTCCAGCAGCTTTCGCTCGGCCAGGCGCATGAGAATCGGGTACAACGTGCCTGACTTCAAACCCGTGATGCGGCTCAGGTCGTAGCCATACTTCCAGTCCTCGGGCTGTTCGAGAAAGGCGTCAAGGATCAGGACGGTTTGCGGGGACATGCGGAGCTTCATGAATCCAAACTCTACATATGTAGAGTTTGGATGTCAAGCCTCATTTTCGAAGACTTTCTTGGGATGAATTGATTGCGAAAGCAAGGGCGCCCGCGCTACTTCGTGGAATTGTGCGTGTTCTGCTTGCCAGACTTTGCGCCTTGGGGCTAGGCTGTCTGTATGCGTCGATGTCGCTAACGCCGTCCTGGTGACAGCTCCGATGCGAACGTGCGCCTGATTAGCGCACCCTTTTCTCCGATGAACAACCCAACCTACCCAAAAACCATTGCATTGAGGCTTCGGGCCCAAATCCCCGGACAAGGAGACGATCATGGCGCATATTGCTGCGGATGTAACTGAAATTATTGGGCATACCCCGCTGGTGCGATTGAACCGCATTGCGGCAGGGCTGCCCGCAACCATCGTCGTCAAGCTGGAAAGCCAGAATCCGGTTTCCAGCGTGAAAGACCGCATTGGACTGGCGCTGATTGAGGCCGCCGAGAAGGCCGGCAAGATCAAGCCGGGTGAGACAGTCTTGATTGAACCAACCAGCGGCAACACCGGGATCGCGCTGGCTTTTGTGGCAGCGGTCAAGGGCTACAAGCTGATCCTGACCCTGCCGGAGACCATGAGCCTGGAACGCCGGACGGTGCTGCTGGCCTTTGGCGCGGAGATTGTGCTGACGCCCGGGCCCAACGGCATGAAGGGCGCCGTGGCCAAGGCCGAGGAGATCCTGGCCAAAACGCCGAACGGGTACGTCTTGCAGCAGTTCAACAATCCGGCCAACCCGGCGATTCACTACGCGACCACGGGCCCGGAGATCTGGGACGATACCGACGGCAAGGTGGACATTCTCATCTCCGGCGTGGGCACGGGCGGCACCATTACCGGCGTGTCCAAGTACATCAAGGAGCGCAAGCCGGAGTTCAAGGCGATTGCGGTGGAACCGGCGGACAGCCCGGTGCTCTCCGGCGGCAAGCCGGGGCCGCACAAGATTCAAGGCATCGGCGCGGGATTTGTGCCGGGCGTGCTGGACACCAGCCTGGTGGACGAGGTGATCCAGGTGACCAACGACGAGTCGCTCACACTGGCTCGCCGGCTGCCGCTTGAAGAAGGGCTGTTTGTGGGCATCTCTTCAGGAGCGGCGGTGGCGGCTGCGCTCAAGGTGGCTGCGCGCCCTGAGAATGCCGGAAAGCTGATTGTCGCGGTCCTGCCTGACTTTGGCGAGCGGTATCTCTCGAGTGTGCTGTTTGAGCCGCTGCGACAGCAGGCGCTCTCTTTGCCTACCGAACCGATTGCGGTGGTCGCGCCTGTTTAGGTGGTTGTTCCCGCCCAGTTCAGATGCCAGCGGGACCGCAAACGTTCCGCTGGCTGAGAACGCCGTTTGAGACGCGCTTTGTATCAGGGTGCGACTTCAGTCGCGCCGCAAGCTCCTCTACATGGGAGAGATGGGGCTTTAGCCCCACATCATTCTCCAAAGGTTCGCTCAGAAATAGGCCTTATCAGCAGCCCCGAGGCCGGCGCGAACGCATATGTTCCACCGGCTTCACCCTATTTGATTCTGCTACCGTTGTCTTGAAGTCCCTCCTGCAATGGCCCTGTTTGAACGCATTCGCGAAGACATCAACTCCGTGATGGAGCGAGACCCGGCTGCGCGTTCAAGGGTGGAGGTCCTGCTTTGCTATCCGGGACTGTGGGCGGTTTGGTTTCATCGCGTCTCGCATCTGTTGTGGCGGGCGAAGCTGCCGTTGCCGGCGCGCATCCTCTCGCAAATAGGGCGATTCTACACGGGAGCCGACATTCATCCTAGCGCGCTGCTGGGGCGCCGGCTGTTCATTGATCATGCGATGGGCGTGGTGATTGGCGAAACCGCGATTGTGGGCAGCGATGTGACCCTCTACCAGGGCGTGACGCTGGGCGGTACAGGCAAAGGGCACGGCAAGCGCCATCCGACGGTCTGCGATGGCGTATTCATCGGCAACAACGCCAACGTGCTGGGCAACATCACCGTCGGCGAGAACTCGCGGGTGGGCGCCGGTTCGGTGGTGCTGTCGGATGTACCGCCCAACTCGACAGTGGTTGGCGTGCCGGCGCACATTGTGTATCGCAACGGGCAGCGGGTGCTGATCACCGATCCGCACGATGTGAAGGACCCGCTTTCCGATGCCCTGATCGCGCTGGCAAACCGCGTGGAAGAGGTCGAGAAGCGGATGGGCGCCGAGGCGCAGCCGGCGGAGCCGTTTGCCGCCGAAGAGGCCGAGCGCAACGCCTATCGCGAAGAGCTGGAGCGGCTGCGCGAGTATGTCTCGATGGGCGAAGGCATCTAGCTGAAATCATGCCCATAATTTGTGGTGTCATTCTGAGTGAACGGGGCCCCAAACGTTGTTCAGTTTGGGGGTGGTGAGCGAAGAATCTGCTGCTTGGCTTTCCTGGCATCGATGAAGGACTTCAGACTCACCACACTAGCTCCCCGGTGCTACAGTGGTTTGGTTCCCACTCTTTGATGGGGTCGCCCTCCTTGCCGATTTGCCGTTCGCTTCTGCTGGTTCTTCTCGCTCTTCCCGTTGCCGCTCACGCTGCTGTGCGCGTGCAGGCCGCGCCGGTTCCAGAAGAAATGCGTTCGACGGCTTTCACCGTCACCGTGAATGGCAAGCCGGTGGACGTGGCGCACGCAGCTTCGCACTATGAGTGGGTGAGCTTTGACGCGACCGGACCGGTGGACGTGGCCATCACGGCGGCCGAGCCGGGGTTCTGGGACAAGGGCGTCGACATGCAGCCGTGGCGGCTGGGATTGCGGCCTGTACGCGAGGGGCAGACGATTCGATTCAGACTCGAAGGGCCGGCCAAGCTCTCCATCTCGCGGCCGGGAGACTTTCTGAACCAGGCGCACATGCTGTTTCTGTTTGCGGGCACGCCGCCTCCACCGCCGCCCGCCGGGCCCAACGTTCACATTGTGCCGGCGGGCGTCCATCGCGTGAGCCTGAATCCCAAGAGCGGCGACACCTACTACCTTGCGCCTGGGGCCTACATCTTCGGCAGCCTGAACCTGTGGAAGGTGGAGAACGTGAAGATTCTGGGCCGCGGAACCATTGTGTACGAGGGCTCGCAAGACCCCAACACCGACGAAGGCTGGATGCAGAAGCCGGATTGGCACTGCGTCGGCTCGCTCGAGTCGAGCAAGGCGGAGATCGATGGGCTCACCTGCATTGTGCGGGCCAGGACCTGGTCGATCCAGATGAAAGACTCCCACGGATTTGTGTATGACGACCTGCGCGTGATCGGGGGCAACCCCGGCAACGCGAACCAGGACGGGATGGACTGGCTGGGCAGCGGCGACGGGCTGGTGCGCAACTCCTTCTTCCGCTCGTCCGACGACGTAATTGCCCTGATGGGCAACTGGGACGGCTACACAGACGAGGAGATGTTGCGGCCGGGGAAAGATGTATCGAACATCACGATCGAGAACAGCGAGCTATCCACCAGCATTTCGAACATTGTGCGCGCGGGCTGGCCGCGCAAGATCTTCAATTCGCGCAACTTTACGCTGAAGGACTCCGATATTCTGCACGCCGGTATTGGCGCATGTGAGCAGACCTTTGGGCTGCTGGGGTTCTGGGGCGCGAACGGCTCGCGGGGCGGCCATTCCAACTACACCTTTGAGAACCTGTTTCTGGACGACTGGTACTCCCTGGTGCAGATGGAGCAGGCGTCGGCGGGATTGCAGGGATTCACGTTCAGGAACATCTGGGCGCTCGATCAGCCGCAACTGGCCGGTTCCACGATCACCGGGCAGATTACCGGGGTGGTCTTCGACAATGTGAAGTTTGGCCAGACACGCGCGGCCAGCGACGCCGATCTGGGGCTGGTGGTTTCAGGCGGGGCTGCAGCGCCGCAATTCACTGCCAACCACGAGCCGACGGCTACATTCAGCGTGACGCCGGCGTTCTTCAAGCCGGGGGACGATGTGACGTTGACTGCGCAGGTTTCGCCCAAGGTGCGGTACACGTGGCTGTTCGGCGACGGGACCGAGGCGCATGGACGGGTGGTGCGGCATCGCTTCCCGGACGCGCAGGGCACTGAACTGGACGGAGGCGAAAAGGGCGCGGGGAGGTTCAGAGTTTTGCTCCACGTGGAGGACAATCTGGGTAGCCAGGGTGGGTATCGGCAGGACTGGGCGAGCCAGGGCGTGGTGGTGGTAAGCAAGTGGCTGGACGCAGTGGATGCGGTTGGCGCCATGCTGCCCGGATTGGACTGGAGGATCTATCCAGGGGAGTGGACGCTGCTGCCTGACCTGACGAAAGAGCACCAGGTTTTCAGCGGCGAATCGCCCAACCTGCACGCTGACCCGCAGGGGTTTACGCGTTATGCGGCGGCTTGGGACGGGATGCTGGATATTCCGGCGGACGGCGGCTATACCTTTCATTTGATTGACCGGGATGGCGCGCGCCTGGTGATCGACGGGGTGGAAGTGGCGAAGACCGGGCCACCGTTTGCGCAGGTTTGCGGGTCGACGGGCAATGCGCTCCGGTACGATCACGGGTCACTGGGGCTGCGCGCGGGCAAACATGCGTTTCACCTGGAGGGGTTGCACTCGGCCAGCGAGGGCTCACCGCGGCTGCTGTGGGAGGGGCCGGCGCTGCCGCTGACGGATGTGCCTCCCGCGGCCTTCAGCCATTTGAGACAGGATGCGGTGGAGGGAAGGTAGGGAATTGGGGATTAGGGACTAGGGAATAGGGGCTGCTCACTTTGGCCTCGGGTTGGGGCGCCTTGTGCGATCATGCACGGAGGAGATTGGACGCTTGTTGACTCATGCCATTGTGCGGATTCCGGGGAGCAACTTTGACGCGGGGCTGACGACGGTTGCGCTGGGGCGGCCGCGGTTTGAGCTGGTCCTGGAGCAACATCAAAGGTACTGCGAGGCGCTGGTGGAGTGTGGATTGGCGCTGACCACGCTTGCGGCCGACCTGCGCTTTCCCGACTCGACGTTTGTGGAGGATACGGCAATTCTGACGGCGCATGGGGCTGTACTCACGCGGCCGGGAGCGCTGAGCCGCGAGGGCGAGGCGGACGCGATTCGCGAGTCGGTGGAGAGGTTCTACCCGTCCCCGCTACGCATTGAAGCGCCGGGAACGGTGGACGGGGGCGACATCTGCGAGGCGGAGAACCACTTCTTCATCGGCCTCTCGCACCGCACCAATGAGGAGGGCGCGCGGCAACTGGCGGCGCACCTCGGCGGGCTGGGCTATACCTCTTCGACGATCGATGTGCGCCACATGACGAGCATTCTGCACCTGAAGAGCGGCATCTCGTATATCGGCGACAACACCCTGGCGGTGATGGAAGAGATGGCGGGGAATGAAGCCTTTCGTGGCTACCACCTGATCAATGTGTGTGAAGAGGAGAGCTACGCGGCCAACTGCGTGCGGGTGAATGAGCGCGTGCTGGTAGCGGCGGGGTTCCCAAAGTTCACCGCGGAACTGCGGGCGCGGGGATTCAATCCGCTGGAGTTGGAGATGAGCGAGTTCCGCAAGATGGACGGCGGGTTGAGCTGCCTGTCCCTCAGGTTCTAACCACCTGCAGTGCGGCGGACGCTCGGCACCTGGGGTGCGGCAGACGCTCGCGGGAGGCTCGCACAGATTTGGTTGCGTTTGCGGCAAGAAGAAGCCGCAAGGATGGCTTCTTTGGGGGGATTTCGCCGTGAACCCGATTTGTTCTTTTGCGTGGGAAGCACGGTGAACTATCTTCAATCGGGAGGTGGCTATGCGGAAATGTGCAGTGGTTGCGGCTGTTTTTACATTTTCTTTGTCGTTGGCCTGGGGACAGCAGGCCGAGGTCAAAACCGGGGACTGCGCGAAGCTGGCCAGCCTGTCGCTTCCGGGAACGAAGGTCGTTTCGTCGGAGTTGGTGGCGGCGGGTGCATTTACGCCGCCAGGACAGGAGCAGCCGTCCGCGAATGGGAAGGCCCTCTTCTCGTGGACGCCGGCCTTTTGCCGTGTGGTGCTGATGGACAAGCCCAGCGTCGACTCGGCGATTCCGATCGAAGTGTGGATGCCGGCGAGGGGATGGAATGGGCGGTTTCGCGGCCAGGGGAATGGCGGGTTTGCGGGCAGCACGGATTATATGGGGCTGGCGCTTGCGGTGACGAAGGGATATGCGGGCGCGGCGACGGATACGGGGCACACAGGATCGGCGGGTGATGCAACCTGGGCGCTGGGTCATCCGGAAAAGGTGATCGACTTTGGCTACCGGGCGATTCACGAGATGACGGTGAAGGCGAGGGCGGTGGTGGAGGCGTACTATTCCGCGCCGGCCACGCACACATATTTTGCGAGCTGCAGCGATGGTGGGCGCGAAGCGCTGATGGAAGCGCAGCGGTTCCCTGAGGACTACGACGGAATCATTGCCGGAGCGCCGGCCAACAACTGGACGCACCTGTTGACGACCGCGCTGTATGATACGCAGGCGCTGACGCTGGACCCGGAGGATTACATTCCATCCAGCAAACTGCCGGCGATTCAAGCAGCGGTGCTGGCCGAGTGCGACGCGGCCGATGGTGTGAAGGACGGGGTAATCAACGATCCGCGAAGCTGTCATTTCAAGCCGGCAACCATGATCTGCCAGGGTGCGGAAACGGACCAGTGTTTGACGGCGAAGCAGACGCACTCTTTGGAAGTGCTGTATGCGGGAAGCCGCGACGCGAGCGGGAAGGAGATCTTTCCAGGATATTTGCCCGGATCGGAGGACGGGCCTGGGGGATGGAGCCTTTGGGTTACGGGGCCCGCTCCACTGAAGAGCGCGATCTCCGGGTTAGCGAAGGGATACTTTGCAGACATGGTGTATGAGCGGGCGGATTGGGACTTGAAGTCGGCGTCGATTGAGGACGCGCTAAAAGCGGCTGTCGCCAGGACGAGCCATGCGTTGGACGCGAACGACCCTGACCTGAAGCCGTTTGTTGCGCGCGGAGGCAAGCTGATCCTGTACCACGGGTGGAATGATCCGGCGATCTCCGCGCTGAATACGATCGAGTATTACGAGGCGATGCGCGCGGCAACGGGAGAAAAACTGGCGGACTCATCGGTGCGGCTGTATATGGTTCCGGGGATGCAGCACTGCGCTGGTGGGCCTGGAGCAACAAATTTCGGCCAGTATTGGTTACCCCCAGGGACTTTCCCGGACGATGCGGAACACGATGTGAACCTGGCGATGGAAGCATGGGTGGAAAAGGGAGCAGCTCCGCAACAGCTGATTACGGGAAAGTATGGGGAGCAGGCGAACCACTGGCCGTTGGTGATGGCGCGGCCGCTGTGCGCGTATCCCAAGGGGTCGCAATACAAGGGCACAGGCGACACGAACGACGCGGCGAACTTCACCTGCGTGGGCGCGGAGAAGTGAGCCTGGCGGCCACGCAGGGCAGCGGGATGTGGGTTACTGCTTCGGTTGCGGTGGGGTATTGGGCGCCTTGGGCGGCGTGATGTCCTGGCCGTTGTAGATGATCTTGCTGCTTGAGCCGAACTGTTTGTAATCGGAGTACTTGATGGTGTCGCGGATGTGGACGTCCTGGGCCATGTAGCTGCTTCCGCCGGAGAAGTGCAAGATGCCCTCGCCCTTGGTGTACACCGGGAACCAGTAGTGGCCATCCACCTGCGCGCGCCAGGTCATGAACGGCGGATGCAGGTCTTCACTGTTCTTGCGCGTGTCGTCGGGGACCATGCGGCCGTTCGTGACCACGATCTGTAGATCGGTTGAGTCAACCCAGATGCGCCCTAGCAGGTAGCGCTTCTTCTTTTCGATCACCTTCGGGCTCACGTCGAAGACGAAGCAGTCGACCTCGTCAACCTTCTGGCGGCCGACGTACTTCACGTCGTACTGCCCGATGTCCTCGGCGGTGAGAACGAAGGGGTAGCCGTGCTGGATGTCCTGAAGGTCGGAAGGGGTCATCAGGATGCGTTGCAGGGTGTTGCCGGGCGCGTAGACCACTTTTTCGGAGCGGGAGCCGGTGGAGTCGAAGATGACGTCGTCCACTTCATACCACTCACCGTCCACCTTGTTGTCGTCGTCCAGGGTCTGCACGCGGGCGATGCGGCGATAGGTGTAGTGGTTCAGGGCCTGCTGGAATTCACTCTCCTTGGCGGCGAACTGCTTGATGATTTGCTCAGGTGGAGTGGCGGGTGCAGTAATGTCCATGGGTCCGAAGCCGGAGTCGAGCGCCATGGGGGTAAAGCTGTCTTTGCCCTGCGCGGCGGCCGGCAGCACGCATCCGAGAGCCAGCAGCATGATCATGATCGTTGGATTTCGCACCCTGGCTTATCTCCCGTTCTTCTTTCGGCCTAGTCAAAGATACAGCGGCTGGCCGTGAGACCCGGACAATCCACAGCATCTAACCCATTAGACGCATGGACGGGGTCGCCGGTTGGTTTCACAATCAAGGCTCGGGCGCCCGCGCGGTATGCTGGACATGGGCCGGCACACGCACGTTCTGCTGAGGGCCCAGGGGTTCGCCAGCCGGCTTCGGCTTCCCGTTCAAGCGCAGCATACCGGTTACGACCCCTCATCCGCCACGATCGATTCGCGTCTTCGCACGATGGGGACGCAAGGGGAGCCTCGGAGATCATGTTCGACTCGTACCACATGCCCGCGCTGGTGCTGACCACGCTGCTGCTGCCCGCGTTTGGTTATCTCTATCTGCGCTTCCGGGATACCCGCACGCTGCTGTGGTTTCTGGGGTTCCTGTTTGCAATTGCGCGAATGCTGCTGGTGTACCAGTTGCCCTGGTGGGATTTGTCGGATGTCACGATGCATCCGTGGGTGGCCGCGGCCAGCCAGACTTCGATTCAAATCTGCTCTGCCCTGTTTCTGGGGTCGCTGTCTCCGCTGCGTTTTCGCATTGGCAGGCTGCATATTCTCTACGTCATTCCGTTCACCATTCCCCTGGTGGCGTATTCGATTCTGTTTCAAGGCGTTTTTCACGGCGTTGCGCCCGGAGAGCCGCTGTTTCTCATTTTTCCGGCGCTGGGGGGGCTCGCGGTTGCGGTTGGCCTTTTCTGGGCGCTGGCCAGGGGGAGCATGCCCACATGGCTGGGGGGTCTCCTGTGCATCGTGGTGGGCGGGGCCGGAATCTGGACCTGCTTCGCGACGGGAGGGCGCTGGCCGCTGACGCTGGTGGAGTGCGCCAACCACTTCATGACCGCCCTGCTGTTGATTTTCGTTTTCAGGCGCTTCTCGCCGGGCGTGGTGCTGAGCGTGCTGGGATTTTCAGCCTGGTCGCTGACGGCGCTGAAGTTTTTCCACGCGATTGCCTTGAATCCCGTGATTCACATGAACCTGGACCGGTGCGCGAGCATGGGCAAGGTGGTGGCGGCGGCCGGCATGATCATGCTGGCGCTCGAAGATGAACTAGCCATCAACAAGGCGGCACAGGGGCGCGAGCACCGGGCGCGGCGAGAGCTCGAGGTCTATGCAAGCCTGATTCTCTCGCGGCGCAAGCTGGAGGACTTTGACCGCCAGGGAGGCGAGATTTGCCAATCCGTGGTGGCGAACAGCCGGTTTGCGCAGGCGGCGCTGCTCTTGAACACAGGGGGAAGGTACAAGCTGGCTGGATCGGCGGGGCTGGACGGCGCGACGGCGACGGCGCTGAATGCGCTGGCGGGGCGCATTCCGGTGGCCGGCTTTCTTGCTCCGGGGTCGGCGCCGCCTGCGGTGGAACAGAGCCAGACCGTCAACCTGGACCTGGGACCGTGGCTCAAGCCGGGCGACGATTTGACGCGGCTACGCTTTACCTCGGCGCGCGCTGTGCCGATTGTGGGCCGGTCGTCCACCGAGGGCGCGCTGCTGCTGGCGGGGATGCGCAATCCGCGCGAGCTGCTGCGGGCCGACGACCTGCTGCCGGTGGAGATGCTGACGGCGCGTTTGCAGGCGGTGCGCAGCCAGACCATCATGCTGGAAAAGCTGATCGACTCAGAGAAGTTTGCCGGCCTGGGGCAGTTGGCCAACAACGTGACCCATCAGCTCAACAATCCGCTGACGGTGATTCTGGGCTACGCTTCGCTGCTGGACGAGTCTTCGTCGCTGACTGCGCAGGAGCGCAAGGGAGTGGACGCGATTTTGACCGAGGCGCGGCGCATGAGGACGACGCTCGAGAGCCTTTCGCGCATCTCGCGTGCGCAAAGCGACCACCAGACTTCAGTGTCAGTGAGCGAACTGCTGGCTGATATGGAAGAGCTGCACAGGTCGGAGTTTCTGCGCCGCTCCATTGACTTCAGGCTGAGCATTGCGCCTGGGCTTCCCAGAGTGCTTTGCAACCCACAGCACCTGCGCCAGGCGGTGCTGCATTGCCTGCAGTTTGCGATCGAAGCGGCGGATAGGCCGGAACCAGGTGGACAGGGCGCAAGCGAGCCGGAGACGAAGTTCGTACGACTTGAGGCGACGGCCGAAGCGGGCATGGTGCAAATATTGGTGGCGCACTCGGGGGCAGGGTTCCTTTATCCGGAGCGGGCCTTCGATCCGTTTGTCCCGGCGCAGGCCTCGGGCGAGATTGCCGGCTTGGGGCTGGGACTGTGCGCGTCCATATTGCGCGAGCACAATGGGCGCGCCTCGGCGGTGAACCTGGAACCGCGTGGCGCGGCAATCCTGCTGGAGCTGCAGGCGATTTGAATTTTTCCTGAATACACCCCTTTAGATTTGGGTGCGGCGCGGGTCGCTCAGCGAGCGACTGCGGAACTTCTGCGCGCCGATTGCGTACGTTGCATCTGGACTCGACCACCGTGGAGGATGCGTGAAACTTGAAATTCAGGAGGTCTCGAAGCGGTACAGGCGGGGCGTCCTTGCACTGGATAAATTCAGCCTGGAACTCAAGCCGGGAGTGCTTGGCCTGCTGGGCCCGAACGGCGCGGGCAAGACCACACTGATGAGCATTCTGGCCACCATCACCAAGGCAAGCGAGGGGCGCGTGCTATGGAATGGCGTCGATGTGGGGCGCGATCCGGATGTGCTGCGCTCGGTGCTTGGCTATCTGCCGCAGGATTTCGGCGTGTATCCAAATTTGAGTGCGGCGGAGTTTCTGCAATACCTTGCCGCGGTGAAGGGTCTGGATGCGGCCACATCTGCGCGCCGGATTGACGAGCTGCTGGAGCTGGTGAATTTAAGCGAGGTGCGCAAGCGTCCGCTGGGCGGCTTCTCGGGCGGCATGAAGCAACGGGTGGGCATTGCGCAGGCGCTGCTCAACGACCCACAGTTGCTGATTGTGGACGAGCCGACGGCAGGGCTCGATCCTGAGGAACGTGTGCGTTTTCGCAATCTCCTGTCTGACCTTTCCGGTGAACGCATCGTGATTCTTTCCACGCACATTGTTTCCGACGTGGAGGCCACGGCGACCGACATTGCGCTGATTGCGAAGGGCACACTGGTGGCCCACGCCACGCCGGAGTCGCTGCTGACGCAGGTGGAAGGCAAGGTGTGGGAGTGGGTGGTTTCAAGCGCCGATCTGACTGCGGCGAAGCAGCGGTTCCTGATCAGCAGCACCACACGGCGCAGTGACGGCGTGCATGTGCGCGTGCTGGGCGATGCTCCGCCGGCAGGCGCGAGACCGGTTGCCCCGAATCTTGAAGATGCGTATCTCTTCCGCCTTTCACAGCATCGCGCCGGACAGCAGGCGGGGCAGGCCGGGGATCGCTCATGAGCAGCGGACGCGCGCTTTACCACATGGTGCGGGCAGACTTTCTGGAGCGCGTGCGGCGTTACAGCTTTCTGCTGACCATGGCGTTTTCAATCTACCTGGGCTACGCGGTTTATTCGGGACAGATGACGCTGCAACTGGACAAGTATCGCGGCGTGAACAACTCGGCATGGCTGGGCGCGGTGATCGGGCTGGTGGGGTCGTTTTATCTCTCGCTGGTCGGTTTCTACATCGTCAAGAACTCGATTCAGCGCGACCGGCAGACGCGTGTGGGGCAGATTCTGGCGACCACGCCGATCAGCAAGAGTTTCTACACCGTCGCCAAGACGCTGAGCAATGCAGCAGTGCTTGGCACGATGGTGCTGGTGTTGGGCCTGGCGGCGCTGGTGATTCAGATTTTCAATCGCGCCAATCCGCACATCGATCTGCTTGCGCTGGAGGCGCCGGTGCTGGTTTTCGGATTGAGTGCGCTGGTGGTGACGGCGGCGCTGGCCGTGCTGTTTGAGAGCGTGCCGGTGCTGCGCGGCGGCGTGGGAAATATTCTCTACTTCTTTCTATGGATTGAGCTGATTGCGATTGGCGCGAGCGGTGTGGATCAGAAGACAGCGCACCACGAGATATCGCCGTACAAGGATTACACGGGGCTGCTCTCGGTGATGGGCCAGATGCAGAACCAACTGCGCCAGCTCGATCCCACGTACACCGACGGCGCGGAATTCAGCTTCGGGAATTTGCACCCGGCGACGAAGACGTTTCTGTGGACTGGGTTGGTGTGGACGCCGGCGCTGCTGCTGAGCCGTGGAATGATGCTGGCGCTGGCCCTTGCGCTCGCGCTTCTGGCGTCCCTGTTCTTTGACCGCTTCGATCCGGCGCGGGCAGGTTGGTTCGCGCAGAAGAAGCCTAAGGCGGCGGCGGGGGGCGAGGCGCAGGTGTTGCCGAGCGGGCCGCAGGCCTTGATTGGGGACAAGTTTGCTGTGGGCAGCCTGGCAGATGGGCCGCGCCCGCAGTTGTCGGCTGCGCAGCTTGCGCCGCTGGTGCCCACCGGATCGCGCACGCGATTCTTTGCGCTGGTAGCTGCGGAGCTTCGTCTGTTGCTGCGGGGACATGCGTGGTGGTGGTATGCGGGCGCGGCAGGTGCGTTTCTGGGATGCCTGTTCTCACCGCTCGATGCGGCGCGGTCCGGCGTGATTGTGTTTGCGTGGCTGTGGCCCATGCTGATCTGGTCGCAACTGGGCACGCGCGAGGCGCTGTTCTCAACCGGCTCACTGATCTTCTCGGCGCCGCACGCGGTTCCGCGGCAACTGCTGGCAACGTATGCGGCGGGTGTGATGGTAGCCGTGCTCACGGGCGGCGGCCTTGGGATTCATCTGCTGATTGCGCGCGATTTTGCCGGATTGGGCGCGTGGGCCGCGGGCGCGCTGTTCATCCCCGCGCTGGCATTGGCTCTCGGCGTGATGACGGGCAGCCGCAAATTCTTTGAAGCGCTGTATACGGCCTGGTGGTACGTGGGCCCGCTGCATCACACGCCGAAGATAGACTTCATGGGTACGACGCCGATGTCGAGCACGCCGGGACCATATTTGGCGGCTGCGGTGGCATTGGTGCTGATTGCGTATGTGTGGCGGAAGGTGCGGCTTAGAGCAGCTTGAAGGAGTTCATGAACGCGTCCGCCTGGTCGGCGGTGTAACCGCTGCTGGCTGTGACGATGAGCTGGTAGAGCCGGCCTCCCGCGAGAAACTCGTGCAACTGGTAGAGCGCGCCGTCTGAGCCGCGCACCACAATAGCCCGGCCGGGCGTGCCGTTGAGGCTGATTTCGGAGTCGGACACGAGGGTTTTTCCCTTGGCGATGGCGTCGCGGATGCGCATCAGCACAATCTGCGGATCGCCAGTAGGAGGGCCGCTCGGTATGTCGTTGTACATCACCATGTAGGCCACATGATTCAGTTCGGTGCTGACAAAGAACTCGTACTGGTTGGCGGATTTGCCGTCCTGGAACTGATGCACTTTCTGGCGCTGCTGGACGGCCCCGGGCATCTGGACGGAAAAGCGGCCCTCGCTGGACGAGAAGTTCTGCATCTGCGGAGCGGCCTGGCAGGCGACGGTGACGAACAGGAGTGACGCAACCGCGATTTTCATCCACGGCTTGCGCCCCGATCTCGAGTAGTCGAGCGTTTTACCCTCCTGCCACACTCAGCGAGGCGCGCCGGGCTGCGAGATCGCAGTAATCCTTCGTGTGCCGAACAGCCGGTCCCGCTGCAGCGGATGCTCCCCGCGCTTTGAATGCATTGGGCCGTAGAATAGCATTGGATGGCATTTACTGAACAATACGATGTGGCCGTTGTCGGCGCAGGGCACGCTGGGTGCGAGGCGGCCATGGCGGCAGCGCGCATGGGCCTCAAGACCGCGCTGATCACCATGAACCTTGACCTGATTGCGCAGATGAGCTGCAATCCGGCCATTGGCGGCGTGGCCAAGGGGCACTTGGTGCGCGAAGTGGACGCGCTGGGCGGCATCATGGGCGAAGTGGCCGATGCGGTGGGCATTCAGTTTCGCCTACTGAATACTTCGCGCGGGCCGGCAGTATGGAGTCCGCGGGCGCAATGCGACAAGCAACTCTACCGCGTGAAGATGCGCGAGGTGCTGGAGGCGCAGCCGGGGCTGCATATACGCCAGGCCGAGGTCGTCAATCTCGTCTTCGACAGTGAACAGGGCACAGTGCGCAGTGAACAGAAGCGCCGCGTGATCGGGTTGAAGCTGCGGGATGGGCGCAACCTGCTGGCTGGCGCGACCATCATCACCACAGGCACTTTTCTAAATGGACTGATTCACTGCGGTGAGGAACGCTACCCGGCGGGGCGCAGCGGCGAGCCGGCGAGTGTTCTGCTGGGCGAGGCACTGCGGGCTCTGGGACTTCGTACGTGCCGGCTCAAGACAGGCACACCGCCGCGGCTGGATGGGCGGACGATCCGTTGGGACGCATTTGAAGAGCAACCGGGCGATGCGGAACCGACGCCGTTCAGCTTCAGGACCAAGAAGATTGTGCAGCCGCAGATCAGTTGCCACATTGCGTTCACCACGCCGGAGACGCTTAGGATTATTCGCGAGAATGTTCACCGCTCGGCGATGTACTCGGGGCAGATTGAGGGCATTGGGCCGCGCTATTGCCCGTCGATCGAAGACAAGATCGTCAAGTTCCCCGACAAGACGCAGCACCAGTTTTTCCTGGAGCCGGAGGGACTCAACACGCACGAGGTGTACGTGAACGGCATGTCGACCTCGCTGCCGATGGAAGTGCAGTTCCAGATCGTTCGCTCAATCCCCGGCCTCGAAGAAGCGGAGATGCTGCGGCCCGGATACGCCATCGAATACGACAGCGTGGACGCGACGGAACTCGATCGCACTCTTCGTGTTAAAAGCCTGGAAGGCCTTTATCTTGCCGGGCAGATCAACGGGACAAGCGGCTATGAAGAGGCCGCGTGCCAGGGGATCATGGCCGGCATCAATGCGGCGCTGTGGGTGAAGGGCGAACCGGCCTTCACGATGGACCGGTCGGAGGGGTACACCGGCATCCTGATTGACGATTTGATCTCGAAGGGCACCAACGAGCCGTACCGCATGTTCACTTCGCGTGCGGAGTTCCGGCTGCATCTGCGCATTGACAACGCCGACCGGCGTCTCACCCCCTATGGGCGCAGGCTGGGTCTGATCGACGATGCGGCGTGCGCGGAGTACGAGGAGAAGCAAGCACGCATGGCTGCGCTGAACCGGCTATTGACGACAAAGAAGGCGGATGCGGAAGCATTGCGTGCGGCAGGATTTGCGGAGTTAAGCAGCACTGCGGGCCAGACCTGGGCGCAACTGCTGAAGCGGCCGGAAGTAACGATTGAGCCGGTGCTCGCGGCGCTGTTTGCAGCGAGTCAGCGAGTCAGCGGGTCAGCGAGCCAGCAATTCAGCGATGGGGAACTTGGCGCATACGCATTGCTTGATCCGAAGCTGGGCGCCGAGCAGAATTCGGATACCGGCGGAACGTTGCGCAGTGCGTTTCGCAACGAGGCGCGGGCCGTGGAGACGGAAATCAAGTTTGCCGGCTACCTGGAGCAGCAGAAAAAATCCATCGCGAAGCTCAAGGCTGCCGAGTCGGTCACGATTCCCGAGTGGATTGAATATGGGACGATCAGCGGCCTTTCGCGCGAGATGCGGGAGACGCTGGAGCGGGTGCGGCCCATCACGATTGGGCAGGCCAGCCGGCTGCCTGGTGTGACGCCGGCGGCGCTGAGCCTGGTTCATATCTCGATCAAGCTGCAAGGGAACAAGCGCGCCGGCGAGGCGCCGGCGGTACGGTAGACGCTCAAGTGAGGCTCGCACTTGCGTACTGCTCCCCACCTTAGCCAGAAAAACGAATGCCTGGCGAGGATGGGGCACCCAAACTGTCCGCCAGGCAGCAAGCCATCGAGCCAGCAGTTCAGGCGGCACGGTCTTGCGGCAGGTCGACCAGGTGGAACTGCTCGACCATGGCTTCCAGCATTTTTGCAGTCCCCAGGAGCTGCTTGGAGGCTGCCACGGCCTGTTCGGCGCCGCCCGAGCTCTCGAGCGCGCTGGACGCGACGCTGCGCATGGTGCTGCTGACGGCGTTAGCGGCTTCGACCTCATGATTGGCCGCCTCGGCAATTTGCTCCACGCGGCCGTCAACCTCGACGACCATTTCAACGATGCGATCGAAGGTGCTGTTGAGGCTGGCGACGATTTCGGCTCCTTCGATGGCGCGCCGGGAGGCGGAGTCAATGCCGGCGGCAGTGAGATCGGTTTCATTGGCGATGCCGCCGATGAGATCCCCCACCTGCCGGGTGGCCTGGGCGGTGCGCTCGGCGAGGCGGCGAACCTCGCCGGCCACAACGGCAAAACCGCGCCCATGCTCACCGGCGCGGGCGGCTTCAATGGAGGCGTTGAGGGCCAGCAGGTTGGTGGCGGAGGCGATTTCATCAATGACGCCGACGATGGAACCGATCTGCTTTGCGTGTCCGCTGAGAGTTGCGATGCGGCTTACGCTCTGCTGCGTATCGCGGGAAAGCTGCTGGATGTGGGTGACCGCCGAGTTGACCAGCGCGCCTCCCTGGCGGGCGGCATCGGCCGCGGCGCGCGCCTGTCTTGAGGCGTCAAGAGTGTGGCTGGAGATGGTGGCGATGTCCTGGGAGAGCTGCGCAACGGCTTCGGCTGCGTCGCCTGCGCACTGGCTCTGCTCAGCCATGCGAACCACCACCCGCTCGGAGATCCCGCGAATCTCATCGGACTTTCCAGTGGTTGCGGCCGAACCGGCGCGCACCTGGAGGAGCGCCTGGCGCAGACGGAGCACATACTGATCGAATCCGGCAGCCAGGGCGCCGATCTCGTCGTCTCGTTCGGTGGCGAGAAGGGTGTTCAGGTCGGCGGTAGCCAGGTGTTCGGTGAGGTTCTCGACCGGGAGAATCACCAGCCGCTTGAGCAGGAAGAGCTGCGACCCGATGATGAGGGTGACCATCAGGACGGTTCCCAAAGCCGGCAGGCTCAGAATTTTGAACTCCAGCCTGCGCACGTCGGCGGTGGGGTAAGCGGTGAGGATTTTGTATCCCCAGGCGGGATAGGTCTCTTCGTGCATCACCCACCCGTCGGGATTCTTGCGGAGCTTGTCGAGATCTGCATCGGAGATGCGCTGGCCGTGAAAGATCGCGGCGCCGGAGGGTTTGAGCAGCGCGAGGAAACCATGATCGAGGATGCCGGCCCCCTGAATGATGGCGCCCAGGGCGTTGATCGAGTCAAGCCGGTAGCCGGTGTACCAGGCGCCGGCCAGCTTGCCTGCGGCGTCGAACATGGGCACGTAGCTGGTGATGTACGGCGCGCCGAGAATCTCCACCACGCCGCTGAAGGGCTTGCTCTGGACCAGCGCGGCGTAGGCCTTGCCCTGGGTATCGAGCACGGTGCCGACGGCACGCGACCCGTCGGGCTTGAGCACGTTGGTTGACACGCGAATGAAGTTGGCTCCATCCCAGGCGAAGAGTGTGGCTGTGCCGCCGGCCAGTTCCTTTACCCGGTCAACCATGGCGAAGTTCAGGACCTGGGACTCCTGTCCGAGGTGCAGATTGGGAACCGTCCGGCCACCGGCGGAGGCTTCTCCGGCAAGCGAGGGCGCACCCTTGAGACGGCTCTGGTCCTCAAGAAGGCGCATGGCGCTCTCAACCTGCTGGCGGGAGAGCTGATCGATTGTGGTGACGTGGCTGATGGCTTCGGCAGACTGGCGGGCAGCGTCCTGGGCGGCATTGCGGTCAATCCAACCGGAGGCGATGCGCCAGGCAAATCCAGCGCAGAGCAGGCAGGCAACGAAAACGACGGCCAAGGTGGAAACGACCAGGCTCATGCCCAGTGAGGAATGCTTCATGAAGGCCGGCCCTTCTTTCTCTGCTGCGCAACCGGGGCAAGTTCCCGGAGCTTTGCACAGGGATAGGCTATCTATCGGCTGGGGTGGGGAAATCTGGAGTGAAGGGTGAGGCAGTGAAAAAGTGAAAGAGTGAGCAAGTGCGTCAGACTGTTTGCGGTTTGTCCAGGTTGGGCAGCAGGCCGGCGAGCAGGCCGATGGCGGGGAGCCAGGCGCACACTTTATAGACAAAAACGATGCTGGTAAGGTCGGCGATGTGGCCGAGGACGGCCGCGCCGATGCCGCCCATGCCGAAGGCGAGTCCAAAAAAGATTCCGGAGACCAGTCCGACGCGGCCGGGCATCAGCTCCTGCGCATAAACCACGATAGCCGAGAAGGCCGAGGCGATGACGAAACCGATGAGGGCGGAGAGAACACCGGTCCAGAAAAGGTTGGCGTAGGGCAGCATCAGGGTGAAGGGCAAGACGCCCAGGATGGAGCCCCAGATGACGTAGCGGGGTCCGATGCGGTCGCCGATGGGCCCGCCGAAGAAGGTTCCCGCGGCGGCCGCGCCGAGAAAGACAAACAGGTGCAGTTGCGAACTGCGCACGGAGACGTGGAAGCGGGTGATCAGGTAGAAGGTGAAGTATCCCACCATGCTGGCAAGATAAAAATACTTTGAAAAGATGAGCGCGGCCAGCACCGCAACCGCCCGGATCACCGACCGGCGTGGCAGTGCGAGACCTCGGTCAATGTGCAGGTGGCTGGGTGTGGCGCGCGAAAGATGGTGCGAGCGCCAGCGGCCTACCTGGATCAACACAATGATTCCCAAAACGGCTGCAATGGAGAACCAGGCAACGCCGGGCTGCCCTTCGGGCAATACGATGAGCGCGGCCAGCAGAGGTCCGATTGCGGAGCCGGTGTTGCCGCCAACCTGAAAGAAGGACTGGGCGAAGCCGTGCTGCCCGCCGGAAGCGAGACGGGCTATGCGGGAGGATTCTGGATGAAAGATGGCCGAGCCGATGCCCACCACCGCAGAGGCCATGAGGAGCAGGTTGAAGCTGGAGGCCGTGGCAAGCAATGCAATTCCCAGCAGAGTGAAGCACATGCCGATCGCCAGCGCGTAGGGCATGGGCCGGCGGTCGGTGTAGAGGCCGATGAAGGGCTGAAGCAGGCTGGCGACCACCTGGTAGACGAGCGAAATGAGGCCGATCTGGCCGAAGTTGAGGTGGAACGAAACTTTCAGGATGGGATAGATGGACGGCAGCAGCGACTGCACCATGTCATTGAGCAGGTGGCAGAGGCTGACCGCGGCCAGAATGTGGAAGGCCGCCCTGGCGGCAGGGGTGGGCGGCGCAGGGGCGTGTAGTGCCGCCGGGGTTGGGGAAGTTGCGGTGGGGTGGGCCATGATTTCGCCGTCCATCCCATCCTAAACAATTTGTCGTCAGCCGGCCCACTTGCAGGTCAGCGAATCAGCGCAGCTTCGGCACTACTGCGGGCCCTTGTCGTTTTTCTGGAAGAGCGGGATATGGAAAGGCAGCTCGGCGTTGGATTGCTTCTTCTGCCTGGCGTTGGACTCCTCGCGGAGGGTGGTGCGCTGCGAGTTGATGCACAGCCAGCCGCCGTGGACGCGCTCGTAGACGTGGGTGAAGATGCCCTTTTCGTTGGCTTCGCCGGAGTTGACCTTGTGATGAAGCGTGTAGGTTCCATTCGCTACGGCGATGTCGCCCAACATGCGCACGGTGATCACCCGCTGATCGAGGTGAACGGTCTTGTCCTCGCCGGTGATCAGGTTAGCCACCTGCTGATTGCGGGTGGTGATGTCGCCGGTGGCCGCAACGTCCACAAATAAAGGAGATAACACCAGTTCGAGGGCGTACTGGTCGCGCTGGTTGATGGCGTCGGACCAGGATTCCTCAATTTTCTGGAACTCCCGGATCTCCGGGCTTTCGGCGGAGGTGACGCTGGGCTGGGCCGCAGTGGCTGGTGTGGCTGGAGCCGGACTCTGGGCAGCAACGACGAAACAAGCAGGCAAAAAAGCAAAAAGGCAAAGTGCAAAGCGGGTCATGCGAACTCCCAATTCCATGATAGCTCTTGGACGCCGGGAAGCGGGGAAAGGCGCAGAGGATTGCGTTCGGTGGGCAGCGAAGATTCGGTCGCTATTCACCCTGGTAGTGTAAACAGGCCCTAGGGCACAGGTTCTACTGCAGCGTCTGGAGTTGTTCCGGCTGGTGCAGGGTGATGAGCGAGTCTTCGATGGTGATCCAGCCGTCTTTGCGGAACTGGCCCAGGGTGCGGGTGACGGTTTCGCGGGTGGTGCAGGCCATGGAGGCCATCTCCTCGTGGGTGAGCAGGAGCGGAAAGCGGTAGCCGCCTTCGTTGAGGTGCTCGCCGATCTGGTGGGCCAGCTCGAGCAGCAAACGGCCAAGGCGCGCGGCGACGGTTTCGGCCAGCGCGATGCGGCAAGCGTCCTGGAGCGCGAAACGGTACTCCTGGCAGATGCACTGGACGGCGCGCATCTGGGCTTCTTTATGGCTGCGCAGGAAGCTGAGGAAGCGGTCGCGCTCGACGGGGCGGAGCTGGGCGCTGGTGAGGGATTCGGCGGAGACTTCATAGACGCCGTGGGAGAGCACTGCATAGAGGCCGAGCATGGAGCCCGGTCCGGCAACGCGCACGATCATCTGGCGGTCTTCAAGGCGCCCGGCAGTGAGTTTGAGATAGCCGCCGCAGATCAGATAGAGCAAACGCGCGTCTTCGCCCTGATTGAAGAGGGCTGCCTGGGCGGGCAGGGTGATGGTGCTGGTGGCGAGCTCAAGATCGGCGAGAACGGCGCTGCCCAGCGAGCAGAACCAGCCGGGGCGGCGATTGGAGCAGGCCGCACAACCCGCGGGCGCCTGCCGTGCCACGTTTCTGGGCCGCCCTGGTGCGACTGCTGCGTGCTCTGTGTTTCCGATCATGCTGCCCCCTTTCGATCCCGATCACGTACGTAGTCGTCTGCCGCTTCTCAAGGGCCGGCTTGACGATGCAAGGGCTTCGTTCAAGGGGATAAATACACCGGGCCTCCTGGAAAAGAGGCTCTTGCTCAAAGCCAGTTTGCCGGAGTAGCGACCGGTATAGATGTGACGGGCCTCACGTCTATCGAGAGGTTTCGGCCCTTGCCGGTGACAGCAAATCGGCGTTCGTCCTGGGCGGTGCCGGTTCGGCTCCAGTCTGTGCGGCTGGTTTCCTGCTTTGGCCCAGGAAGCCGGATAAAATCTTGAAGAAAAGCCTCCCCAGGCCGCCGATCGCTGCATTTATGCGAGGGAAGTGTTCCTTTCGGCACAGCCACAGGCGCATCCGTATGCTGTTCTGCTCACAGCAGGTCCTTTGGTAATTAGCCGATCTGAGGAGTTGGACGCGATCTTCGTCCAGTGTTTTGCATACGCACAACAGGGTGGAGCATGCAGCAGCTTAACGCGAGATTTTCGGGATATTGAAAGTGGTTGCAAGGGCCTGCTCGCGGGCGCTGGTGTGATGAAAATCACCGGCAGAGAATGAAATACAACGTAGGATTCGCGGTATGAAGTGATGCTCCGCACATAGAGCAACTTCCGTACGAGCGAAATTCAGGAATCCAACGCCGATCCGGCCCCAAATGGGAATCTCCGGCTTCGGCTGCCGGACTTGAGGTAACGACCGGTTCCGGAGGTGACGATGAGAGCATACAAGGCGGAATTTTTCATGCATATTGATGGGCCACAGGCGCGATTGCGGATGGGTGCTGGTACGGAGAAGGCGGCGGGACTGCGAGCTTCTCTTGTATTGCGGGCATTTCTGATTCTGATATTGATGCTGGGCGCGGGCGCGATGAACTTGAGGGCGCTGGGCGCGCAGGATACAAAGGCCGTCCCGGCTGCCAAGGCAGTTGCCCCGCAGCCCGCGGACGCAGCTCCGAACCCCTACGTGGGCGGGGACGTCTGCGTCACCTGCCACGAAGAGGTTTCGAAGAAGTTCGTGGACAACCCGCATACCAAGGTTGCGGCACAGCACGGCGCGGCCGGCGTGAACTGCGAAGGCTGCCATGGGCCGGGCGGTGCGCACGTCGCGGGGGGCGGGGATGTCAGCAAGATCTTCGATCCGGCCAAGGCCTCGGCCAAGGACGTGGACAAGACCTGCCTGGGCTGCCACGCGGGAGCGCATCCGAACTTCGAGCGTTCTCCTCATGCCAAGGGCGGGGTAAGCTGCATTGGCTGCCACCAGGTTCACGACAGCAAGACGGAGCCACTGCTGAAGGCGGCTCAGCCTGGGTTGTGCTTCCAATGCCACACCGACGTGAAGCCGGCGTTCTCCATGCCGTTCCATCACAAGGTGAACGAGGGCCTGTTGCAGTGCAGCGACTGTCATGACGTGCATGGCAGCTTCGGGAATAACAACCTGAAGTCGACGGCCGATCAGAATGCGATCTGCACCAAGTGCCACACGGAGACGCGCGGGCCGTTTGTATACGAGCATGCTGCGGTCAAGGCGGAGGGATGCCTGGCGTGTCACACGCCGCATGGATCGCAGAATGCGCGCCTCTTGAATATGCCGCAGATCAATACGCTCTGCAACCAGTGCCATAGCCCGGTGGCAGGCGGCACGGTTCACTCGATGAGCGCAGGATCGTCGGAGATAACGCCCTGCACCAGCTGCCACACCTTTATCCATGGGTCGAACATCAATCCGGCGTTCCTGAGGTAATGGAACTGCGTCGCGCCCTCGGATGGTATCGGGCGGCGCGGCGCAGACGCCGTATCGAGTTGACACACGCATTCAAGGTTTGGCTGCCAGCAACGATGTTTTCTGAAGTGAGGCTTTAAATGAAGAAGATCGGCTGTTTTTCCCTCTTACCCAATCGACAGCCCGTTATCGCAATCATCCAGCGCATCGCTGGGAGCATTGGAATCCTGGGATTCCTGATGATGCCGGGCCTCGCTGTGGCCCAGAACCCTACGACGGACGCACCGCTCCCGACGCCAGCGCCATCGATTACGACTCCGGTGGGATACACGATCCATCAAAGCGCGGACCTGGGCGGACACATTTCCAGCCTCTCGGGTAGCGGGGCCATGTACGACACGCTGGTCAACATTCAGTCTGGGCCGCGCGTGCTGGGCCAGACCTTTGAAATGCGCGCGCTGCCGGGCACGCAGCATACGCTTATCGATTCACTGATGGCCATCGGCAGCGGGTTCGGCGGCGATGCCAACAACTTTGCCAAGCTGGACTTCTCAAAGGGCAAGATCTACGAGTTTTCGGGAATGTTCCGCCGCGACCGCCAGTACTTCGACTACGACCTGCTGGGCAACCCGAACATCCCCGGCGGGCAGTCGATTCCGATCGGGCCCACCGGCGCGCCAACGGGCTCGTTTGCGTGGCCTCAGGTGAACCAGTCGCCGTTCCTGTTCAACACGGTGCGCCGCATGACGGACACCAACCTGACGATCTTTCCGCTGGCGAAAGTGACGTTCCGCGCGGGGTATTCGCAGAATATCTTTGAGGGGCCGAGCCTGAGCCCAAGCGGTTATCAATTCGCCAAGTACGATGCCATCCTCGAAGAGTATCAACGCAACAGCACCGACGATTTTACGGGTGCGATTGACTGGAAGCCGGTGCGCGGCACCACGCTGACCTTTCAGGAGCAGATCGACCACTTCAAGGCGGATTCCTACTTTACGATGGCCCCCGGCGACTTCAATGTGCAGGAGGCGGACGGAACGCGCGTAGCCCTGGACGACTATGACAGCCGGACGCCTTACCCCAGCAGCGCCTGCAACGCAAACAGCATTGGCACGACGCCCATGCTCTCGGCGCCTCAAACCCCCGGCGGCCTGCCGGTCATCAATGCGGCATGTGCTGTCGTCGTGAGCTATCTGCGCTCGCAGCCGACCCGCATTCTCTATCCCACGGAGATCCTGCGGCTGCAAAGCTCCAGTATCCGGAACCTGTCGATGAACGGCGATTTTCGCTACACCAAAGCGAACATGAACCTGCCCAACTACTACGACAGCTACCAGGGTCTGAACGGGACGACCCGCTCGCTTACCTATACGGCCGTGGCGGCCGCAAAGCGGGACGTCGTGGCCGCGGATTATGGCATCGTCTGGCAGGCCATGAAGACATTCAGCCTCTCCGACCAGGTGGACTTCTCGAGCGTGCACCAGCCGGGAACCGCGACGATGACGAGTGTAACGACTCTGGCCACGCCAGCGACCGCCGGAAATGAAACCATCAACTACGCAGGTCCGTTGACGACGACGACCGCTGCGGCCGGCGCTTCAACGTTTGAAGGCAGCGGCGCGGTTGGCACCCCCTTTCCCGGCTACTTTGGCCAGAATTTCCTGACCAATAACCTGACAGGGACCCTGGATGCGGGGGCTCGCGCTACGCTCTCACTCACCTATCGCCACAGCGTTCACACCATCGCCCAGGGCAGTCCCCATAACACTCCGCTGGCCGTGGGCGCCACTTCAAACGGAACAGTGACGATCAACGAAGACGGTGGAATCTTCAATGCTGCCCTGCGTCCGTCAAGCCATTGGGAGGTGAACGGCACGGTGGAGGCGCTTTACGCCGACAACGCCTTTACGGCTGTGGGGCCAAGGCAAACCAGACACTACCGCGTGCATACCATGTACCGGCCCAAGCAGTGGATGACGTTTTCGGGCGCATTCAACGACCTGGAGCGGCACAACAACACGAACAACAACCAGAGCGCGGTCACTGCGGGCGATGACCCGTACGAAGGTCCGCTGAATCACGTGGATCACAGCCGGATTGTGAGCCTGGGCGCGGTGATTGCGCCGAATGAGCACTATGGGCTGGACTTCAACTACGCCTATACCGATGTGTATGCGGCCACCAACATCTGCTACAACAACGGCGCCAGCGCCACTTTGCCCGGCACTGCCTCGCTCAACGCGAGCGGAGCGCCGAATGTATGCCCAGGCGTGTTCGCCAGAGGGTCCACGACGCAGCTTGCGGACTGGTTCGCCAGGGACTTCATGAGCGCTCCGACGCAGTACGGGTCGGTGGCTCTGAACCTGTCCCCGGTCAAGGTGCTCCATTCCAACTTCGGCTATCGCATCAGCGCGGTAAACGGCAACCAATTCTTCAACGATGCGCGATCGGTGAACGGTTCGCTGCAGTCTGCGTATCAGTCTCCTTTTGTCAATGTAGCCTGGACGGTCCATCCCGGATGGATTTGGAAGGCCGAGTACAACTATTTCGGGTACGGCGAGGGCGGTCCTTCCGGCCCGCAGTACTGCAGCACGGCCACGTCACTGACAGCGGCGGTGGTTCCGTGTTCTTCTTTAACCGCGCAGACGGGGCTGACCGAATCGCCCGCCGGCCTGACTGCACCCAGGAATTTTCACGCGAACAACGTGACTCTTGGCATGCATTACGAGTTCTAGCCGAATCCGCCGGCCCTTTTGAAGGGAGCCGGGGCGGATTCAGGAGTTTCGACATGAGCAACGCAAGTCGATCTCATGTAATATTGGCCTCGGCCATTTTGCTCGCCGGGGCCATGAGCTTCGCCCAGACCTCTGGAGAAGCGACGTACAAAGCGAAGTGCGAGAGCTGCCATGGCCCTGACGGGATGGCTAGCTCGGGAATCGGCAAGATCATGAAGGTGAAGCCGGCGAACGATCCTGATGTGAGGAAGCAAACCGAGCAAACCATGATCGAAGCCGTGCGGAACGGTGAGGGGAAGATGCAGGCGTACAAGGGCAGTCTCACCGATGCCCAGATCAAGGACTCGGTGGACTGCTTCCGCAAGTTCATCAAGTAAGCAAGACGCCACAGGGCAGGGGCAATTCTGCGCACACTGGCCATGGCAAAAAACTGAAGGAGTGTTTCAATGACAAAGACGATTCGTTCTCAGGTGGTTCTGGCAGTGGTGGTTTCACTGGCCAGCGCCGTGGGCTTCGCGCAATCCGGCGGCGAAGCGACCTACAAAGCCAAGTGTCAAAGCTGTCACGGCGCAACCGGCGCTCCCAGCGCGGGTATGGCCAAGATGATGGGTATCAAGGCATCCAGCGATCCGGATATTCAGAAACTCACCGAAGCCCAGATTGCAGCGGCCATCAAGGACGGCAAGGGCAAGATGAAGCCGATCGCGGGTCTCACCGATGCGCAGATCAAGGACGTGGCGACGTACTACCACGGCTTGAAGTAATCCATCTGACAGAAGAAGAAAAACCAGGCCCGCCGTTCGCGGCGGGCCCATTTGAGCATTGGGGGAGCTGTGCCCGTGTTACAAAAATTTCGCGAAAGCTGGGTGCGGCCTGCGCTGTTCTTTGGCAACAACCCACTAAGCCTTGCCGGCGGCGCCATGACCAGCGCGTCCGGCGTGACCATGATCGGCTACTGGCTGGTGGAGATGCTGGGCCGGCCGAACGACAACCCTTACCTCGGCATTATCTTTTTCCTGATTCTTCCGGCATTGTTCATCGCCGGGCTGGTGCTGATTCCGATCGGCGTGTTCATTCGCCGCAGGAAACTGCAAAAGGCCGGGCAGATTCCTGCCGAATTTCCCAAGGTCGATTTCAACGATCATATGTTCCGCCACGGCGTGGACATCGTATTGATCGCAACGATCGCCAACCTTTTGGTGGTTTCGATTGCGACCTATCGCGGCGCGGCGTACATGGATTCGCCGCAGTTCTGCGGCCAGTCCTGCCACGTGATGCATCCGGAGTTCACCGCGTACAAGATCTCCGCGCACTCGCATGTGGATTGCGTGAGCTGCCACATCGGCTCGGGCGCGCAGGCATATTTTTCCGCCAAGGTAAATGGAACCAAGCAGCTTGTTGAAGTTTCTTTCCATAAATATCCAACTCCGATCCCATCGCCTGTGCAGAACCTGCGGCCGGCGCGCGAAATCTGCGAGGGCTGCCATACGCCGGCCAGGTTTGTGGGTGAAAAGCTGCTGGTGAAGTCGACCTTTGCCGACGACGAGAAGAACACCGAGACGCAAACCGTGCTGGTGCTTCACTTGGGCGGACAGGATTCGCTGTCCCACCTGACCGGCATTCACGGCGTGCACCTGGGCCACATTGAATACGTGACCACCGACGAGACGCGCACCACGATTCCGTGGGTGCAGAGGCGGAACGCCGACGGTTCGGAGACGGCGTTCACGTCCTCGAATGCCGGCACGGGCATTCCCGCGGGCGAGCGGCGGGTGATGGACTGCGTGGACTGCCACAACCGCGCAGCGCACACGTTCATGACCCCGGAGGATGCGCTGAACCGGGCAATGGAACAGGGCGCAGTGAGCCCGGACCTGCCGTGGATTCACAAAGAAGGGCTGCAACTGCTGAAGGCCAACTACGCGACGGAAGCTGAGGCGGCTTCGCAGATTCCTCAGCAACTGGCGGCGTTCTACAAGGCGCAGTATCCAGACGTGTCTCAAGCGAAGGCGGCGCAAGTGCAGTCTGCCGGTCAGGGACTTGTGACCCTGTACAGCCAGAATGTGTTCCCCTACATGAAGGTGACGTGGGGAACGCACCCCAACCACATTGGCCATATGGCCTATCCGGGCTGCTTCCGCTGCCACGATGGCGACCACGCGGCCAAGAACGGCACCAGCATCACGCAGGATTGCGCGGCCTGCCACAACCTGCTGGCCGTGGACGAAGCCAAACCCAAGGTGCTGGGCGACCTGGGCATTCAATTGCCTTAGGGCGCAACAAGGGATCGGCCCGCAGGTCATTGCGGGCTGATCCTCTTCTTGAAGCCCGTTGGTGCGCGAATCGCTCGCTGCGCCTTCCCCCTGACGTGGTAGGCTGGCTCTTCAGTTTGAAGGAGCCGGAATTCCGATGCAACCCAATCAGCCTTTGCACTTCAATCTTGTGGCCGCAGCCCACGCGTCCATGATCGAGCACGGTTTTCAGCCTGACTTTCCCGCCGGAACCGATACGGAACTGGCGGCCATTGAGGCCCATCCGGAGCCGCCTGCGGCGCCGGGGGGTCAAGATCTGCGCAGCCTGCTGTGGTCTTCGATCGACAACGACACTTCCAAAGATTTGGACCAGATTGAGTGGGCCGAGCAACTGGCTGACGGCCGCATCCGCGTGCTGGTTGGTGTCGCCGACGTAGATGCTCGCGTTCCCCTGGGCACGGTGATTGACGGGCACGCAAAGAGCGAGACGACATCTGTCTACACGGGAGTCAAGGTGTTTCCCATGCTGCCGGTCGAGCTTTCCGAGGGCATTACCTCGCTCAATGAAAACCAGGATCGCGTGGCGCACGTGATCGAGTTTTCTGTCGATTCGTCCGGCACCGCCTCTGACGGCAAGGTCTACGCTGCGCTGGTGCGCAACCGCGCACAACTGGCTTACAACGGTGTGGGCGCGTGGCTTGAGGGAACCGGACCTGCGCCGGCGAAGGTTGCCGCGAGCGGGGACCTGGCCGCGCAACTGAAGCTCCAGGACGCGGCGGCCCAGCGCATGGTCGGCGGCCGTTTCCAGCATGGCGCACTTGATCTTGAGACCATCGAAACTCGTCCGGAAATGCGGGGCGATCAGCCTGTCGACATCGCTCTCCAGCAGAAGAACCGCGCCACGTCGCTGATTGAGGAGTTCATGGTGGCGGCGAACGGCGTGGTTGCCCGCACCTTTGAAGCAGCCGGTGTGGCTTCGATCCGGCGCATCGTGCGGACACCGAAGCGGTGGGACCGCATTGTGGAACTGGCCAACGGGCTGGGAACGACGCTGCCCGCGCAGCCAGATTCAAAGGCGCTCAACGACTTCCTGTTGGCGCAGAAACAGAAGGATCCTGACCATTTCCCCGACCTGTCTTTGGCGGTGATCAAGTTGATGGGGCCGGGCGAGTACGTACTGGTAAAACCGAATGAGCCATCGCCGGGGCACTTCGGGCTGGCGGTGCAGGACTACACGCACTCGACAGCGCCCAACCGGCGCTTTCCTGACATCGTGACGCAGCGCCTGGTGAAGGCATTGCTGGCCAAAGCGCCGCCACCCTACTCCGAAAACGATTTGAATGCCATTGCCGTGCGCTGCACGCTGATGGAAGACGGCGCGCGCAAGGTGGAGCGCGAGATGCAGAAGAGGATTGCCGCGGTGGTGCTGCATCCACGCATCGGGCAGAGTTTTCCGGCGATTGTTACCGGCGTGAACCAGTACGGAACGTTTGTGCGCACGCTCGATCCGCACGTGGACGGGATGCTGGTGCACGGCGGCAAAGGGCTGGACGTGGGCGACAAGGTGACGGTGAAGCTGATCTCGACGGACCCGCAGCGCGGGTTTATTGATTTTGCGGCGTGAGGATTCGTTGATTCGACGCCCGATGGAAACCGGGGAACGAAGGGATTGACGGAATGATGATGAGGGGCAACAGATTTACCCTGGTTTTTGCAGCGGGGGCTCTGATTGGCATCCTGTTTTTTTATCCCTTCCGAAATAGCCCTCAGATGACATTTTGGGGAATCGGCAGTATCTGCGTTGGGTATTCAGTCGTCATTCTTGGGCTCGTCCGGACAGGCGGCAAATCCCGCTGGTTCACCAACAAAATCAACTTGTCCGTGCAGACTGGACTCCTCATTCATCTGGTTTGCCTGGCGTTGATTTCTAACATTGTGTATTTAGGACTTCAAATCAAGCCACACCTGCCAGCTTGGCTTGGCGAATCGCATTCGACTCGCAGATCCGCATTTTCACTGTTTGATATCTCGGAAATCACGACTCTACTGCTGATCTTGGCAGTCGAATATATCTGGTTGGCCTGGAGGCCCGCTGAACCAAACGTAACTTCTAACTCCGAAGACGCGGAAGATTCATACCAGAAGTAATCCGGGATAAGGTGCGGTGTCGACGGACCCGCAGCGGGGATTTATTGATTTTGCGGCTTAGGGCTCTGAAAGAAAGCGGAGTATCTCGTCCATCAGGCGAGGCCCCTGGTCTGTAGCGAAAAGAAACTGGGCGTGGGCGGAGCCTTCGAGGATGACGAGCTTTTTGGTCTGCGGGGCTCGCTCGTAATGCTTGGTGATTTCTGGGAGACGCAGGCCGTCGCCGCTTGTGTCGTCGCGGGCTACGATGAACAGCTTGCGGCCGTTCAGTTTCTCGGGAGAGTCGCCGCCTGAGGAAGCAAGCAGAATGATGCGGTCGAAGGTTCCTGGCTTTGATGCGGCATCCGCATCGCCTACGGCATCCCCTCCGAAGCTGCCGCCGACGGCCGAGACCGTTTTCGCACCGATGCCGCAGAGATAGGCGACGGCTGCGAGGACATCGGCTGCGTTGTCGGCTGCTGAGCCAAAAGAACCGGTTGAGCCGTCCGGGTTGAGGCCGTCTCCGCGAAAGCGAACGGAGAGGACCAGGAATCCGGCTTTGGCCAGAATGTCAGCCTGCGGTGTCCAACTCTCCTTGTTGAAGCGGCCTCCATGGGCAAGAACAACGCCGCGGGCGCCACGGCCATAAAGGTCTGCCTGAACCTGTCCCTGGCCACTCAAGAGAGGGAATACGACAGGCTTCTGACCGATGGCATGGCTTGCAGCCATCGCAACGAGTACTCCGACGATGCACGGCAGCTTCATACAGGCCCCACTCCCCCCGTACTTTTTTCGTAAAGTGTTCATTGCAATGAGTTTGCATGACACGATCTACCGCAAAGTCTTGATGTAAAAGAGCTTAGATATCAAAGTCTTAAAAACATGGTACTTAGTCATCTGCAACGTGTGCGGAGCCGTGTGACTCATTGCAGGCGACCCGGTCCCTTGGATCACACCTATTCATAGCTTAGTGGATTGAGAGAAACAATCTGCAAATGCAGCGTCAGCTTAATGCATTGAGAATAAATTGGATACGAAGAATTCGCGGGAGACGGGGATTGACAGCTGAGTATGAACGTTAACCCTCACTCGTGCGAAAGTGACGGGTTCTTGCCCCAGTAGAGCTGTTCGAACCTGTCCGGATCCCAGAATTCAATTTGTTTGACCTTCACAGGCCACTTCGCTCGGGGAAGATTGAACTCGTGGCGCAAGTAATCGTCCAAGTCGTATCCGTAGTAGATGATGTCTGTCTGGTGGACGGAGAAGACGGGATTTCCGGCTTCATTCGGCAGCGCAGGCATATAGCGGTTGCCGAGAATCGGGATGAGCTTCGGGGCCTGCCGGATTCTGGCCGACGCGATCTGCAAGGCTTCGAGAAGGTCTTCAGGCCGCTCTCCCCAATCGGAGATCCAGAAGTCGTTTCGCTCCACGTCGAATAGGACGCCTTCGATTGGCGGGTCAAGCCACTTCTGAATTTCCGCGTCAGTCGCGGTGTGCCAGCGAGGGGAATTCCAAAAGGGCACGTTTGTCTGCAGAAAAGAACGAAGGTCCGGGGGAAAGCGGAAGTTGAATCTGTTCTCGATGCGATGGACTTCGGAATCGGTCAGGCCCGGTTCGAACTCCAGGCTGGCGCCTCGGAGTAGTCGAATCAGCGGGTTCCAGTCTTGCGAGGTCATCTTCGGGCATTACAGCACGGCGTGTGACTGGCAGACAATGCACCCTTGGAAACTCTCCAGATGGTCCGGTCCGGATTGAGACAATCGTCGCGGCCCTCCGGGGCGCGGCCGCGTGTGCGCAACGGGTCCCAGGGCTGCGCTACGCTTGCCCTGGGCTACTCTCGTTCCCTCCCTCCGGGAGGGCTTTCTGTTGGCCGCACCGGTACTCTCCAGATTCTGATTCGATACTCCCGTCATCGCTCTGGAAGGGTTTTCCACCAGCGCCGAAATATATTTTGCGATTCCTGTTGCAATCTATTGCAGATTGCGATATACATATTGCATATTGCAATTGGTATTCGAGAAGCAGGCGTACGATTGCAGGCGACGAGCGGAAGCCGGCAGATCGGTAACTGAAAGCTGACGGCTTTTAACCGATCACTGACAACTGTTCACTGAACACTGACTTTTATGAAGCTGGGCGAGAAAATTCGGTATTTGCGGGAAGTGGAGGGGAGCCTTCGGGGCCTCGACCGCGATTTGAGCCAGCAGGAGACGGTGCGGGCCATCGAGGCCGAGACGGGCTCCAAGCTGAGCCAGAGCTATCTCTCTCAGATTGAGAGCGGGGCGCGGCCGCACCTGACGAATACGACGCGGCAGATTCTGGCCACGTTTTTCAAGGTGCACCCCGGCTACCTGGTGGATGACCCGGAGGGCTACCATCCGGAGTTGCAGAGCGAGCTGAGGGGCCTCGAAGACAAGCTGGACCTGTGGATGGTGGCGGGTGCGGAGCGGTTCCGGCGCGATCCGGAGCTGATGCAGGCGCTGTTAACGCTGGCGCGGCATGAGCGGACGCGGGAGTGCCTGCTGCTGCTGGAGGCGATTCTGGAAACGCCGGGATTGATGCCGCGGCTGACGGAAGTTTTGAGACCAAGACTTCAGGGATCAGAGATCAGGGATCAGGGATCAGGAAGCCCGAAGACGGCGACGCGGCGCGGCGGGAAAGTGGGGGCGCGGAAATGACCTGGGAAAGCTTTTATCTGTTTTGTTTTCTGGTGGGGCTGATGCTCAGCGCGGTTTCGCTGCTGGGAGGGATGGGGCACATTGGCTGGCATTTGCATGTGCCGCATGCGCCGCATCTTCCTACGCACATTCCTCATGGCGTGCCGCATGCTGGCCACGCTGGTGGAATGGCACGCGGGACTGTTCAAGGCTCGGGGCAGGCTGGGGCGACCGTGCCTTGGTGGAATGCGTTTTCGATCATGGTGTTCCTGTGCTGGTTTGGGGCGGGCGGCTATTTGCTGACACGGCACGGAAGCTTTGTTGCCAGCGTGGTTCTGCTGCTGGCGGTGCTATGCGGCGTGGCCGGCGGGGCGGTCGTGTTTCTCTTCCTGACCAGGGTGCTGCTGCCGCACGAGCGCGAGCTCACGGCGGATGAGACATCGGTGGTCGGCGTGGTGGGCAGGGTTTCATCGCCCATTCGCGCAGAAGGCATTGGAGAAGTTGTGTACGAGCAGATGGGCGCGCGCCGCTCCACCCCGGCGCGGTCTGAAGACGGCAAGCCGATTCAGAAGGAAGAAGAAGTGTTTGTCGCCCGGTATGAAAAGGGAGTTGCCTATGTGCGCCGGTGGGAGGAAGTGCTTGAAAACAGGGAATAGGGACTAGGGACTGAGGGACTAGGGACTGAGGGACTAGGGACTGAGGGACTAGGGACTGTTCCATTTGGCCCGGCTGAAAGGACCGGGAATCGCATGACGAATACGACCGTGCTGATTATAGACATGGCCATCCTGGTGGGGATTTTCCTGCTGGGACTGCTGGCGAAGATCTTTCCCAAGAGCGGCAGGAACGCCGGCTCGAAACAGTGAACGCGGTGAACAGTGCGCAGTGAACAGTGGACAGTGAATGCACTGACCGCTGGGAGCTGAAAACTGGCAGTTGAGCAGTAAACCATCAACCCCTTACCTCCCGGGCGAAAGGGCCGGGAACGCAATGACGCAGACAAATGAAATTATCGTGATTGCAGGCCTGTGTGCATTAGTTCTTATTTTGCTGATGGGTCTGTTGGCCAGGATGTATCGCAAAGCTGGGCCCAACGAGGCCTTGATCGTATACGGGTTGGGCGGCACGCGGGTCGTCAAGGGTCACGGCACGGTCATCTGGCCCATGGTGGAGAACTGCCGGGAGCTGAGCCTTGAACTGATGAGCTTCGACGTGGCGCCGCAGCAGGACCTCTACACCAGGCAGGGTGTCGCGGTGACGGTTGAGGCGGTAGCGCAGATCAAGGTGCGCAGCGACCAGGCGTCGATTCTGACCGCGGCCGAGCAGTTTTTGACCAAGCCTCAGCAACAGCGGGAGGCGCTGATACGGCTGGTGATGGAAGGCCATCTGCGCGGGATCATCGGCCAGTTGACCGTGGAGCAGATTGTGAAGGAGCCGGAGATGGTGGGCGAACGGATGCGCGCCACCTGCGCCGAGGACATGAGCAAGATGGGCCTGGAGGTGATCTCGTTCACCATCAAGGAAGTTCGCGACAAGAACGAGTACATCGCGAACATGGGCCGGCCGGATGTGGCGCGGATCAAGCGCGACGCGGAGATGGCGACTGCCGATGCGGAGCGCGATACGGCCATCAAACGGGCTACCGCGTTGCGCGAGTCGGCTGTGGCCAAGGCGCAGGCCGACCAGGAGCGGGTGATTGCCGAGACGGCTTCGCAGACGCGTCAGGCGGAGGCGCAGCGGGATCTCGAGATCAAGAAGGCGGAGTACTCCGAGCAAAGCCGCAGGCAACAGGCTTCAGCGGACAAGGCTTACGAATTGCAGACAAACATCATGCTGCAGCAGGTGACCGCGGAGCAGGTGAAGGTGCAGCAGGTGGAGAAAGAGGGCCAGATCAAGGTGCAGGAAGCGGAAATTCTGCGCCATGAGAAGGAACTGATCGCCACCATTCTGAAGGGCTCTGAGATTGAGCGCCAGCGGATTGAGAACATGGCTTCCGCGGAGAAGAACCGCTTGACCACAGAAGCCGAAGGCCGTGCATCGGCCATCCGCGCACAGGGCGAAGCCGAAGCCAGCATCATCTTCCAGAAGGGCGAGGCGGAGGCCAAGGCAATGAGCGTAAAGGCCGAGGCTTACCAGGAATGGAACCAGGCCGCGGTGGTGGACAAGCTGCTGACCAACATGGCAGATGTGGTGCGCGCCATGGCCGAGCCGCTGAGCAAGGTGGATCACATCACGATCGTGTCCACGGGTAATGACGATGCTGCCGGCGCGCACAAGATTACCGGCGACATGACGCGGATTGCGGCGCAGGTTCCGGCGCTGTTTGAAGCGCTGAGCGGAATGGACATCAAGCAGTTGATGTCGAACGTGAAGGCGATCAAGACGAAGCAGCCGGAAGGGGAAGAGAAGAAGTAGCTCCTAGCTTCTAGCCTCTAGCTCCTAGCTTGTTCAGTGGGGCTAGGGGCCTAGAAGCGAGGATGGGTTTAACCGAGACACTCACAGCGAAACGAAATCGCCGGTAGCCGGCAGAGAAGGCTAGCAGCTAGTAGCTAGAAGCTAAGAGCTGAGAAGAAGGAGAATCCCATGGCACTGCTTGACAGAGTAAGCACCTTGTTACGCGCGAATCTGAATGACCTGGTCGAGAAGGCCGAGGATCCCGAGCGGTTGTTGAAACAGATTGTCCTGGACATGGAAAACCAGATGCTCCAGGTAAAGACGCAGGTGGCGATTGCGATTGCCGACCAGCACCTGCTGGAAAAGAAGCGCACCGAGCACGCAGAGCAGGCTGCCGAATGGCGGCGCAAGGCGGAGCTTGCGGTGCAGAAGGACCACGACGACATGGCCCGCGCAGCGCTGGAACGGGCTTTGAGCCACGATCAGCTGGTGCAGGGCTTTACCACGCAGGCCGAAGACCAGAAGCACGAAGCAGATAACCTGCGTCAGGCGCTTCACAAGCTTGACCAGAAGCTGAGCGAGACGCGCGCCCACTGCGAGATGCTGGTGGCCGAACATCGCCGCGCCAAGGTGATTGGGCGCGCCACGCAGGCCCGCCAGGCCGTGGGCCCGGATCAGGATCACGCGCTGGGGCGGCTGAAGAGCCGGGTGCGGATCAAGTCCGCGGAGAACGCGGCGGCTCAAGAGGTTCTGCTGCCGGAGAGCCTTGAAGATCGGTTCCAGACGCTGGAAAGCGAGGACAAGATCGAGGTGCTGTTGAACGAGATCAAGAGCCGCCAGGCGACGCAGGCGTAACTCGTCTGGCTGCGGGAGGATGAAATCCAGCTTATTGGCGAAAGATTCCGGGTCGCGGAGGGCCGAGTTGCGTCTAACAAAAGTGCGCAAGCCGGCACATTGAGCTGTTGCCTCGGGAGCGCCCGGGATCAAGGGCGCTGGCCGGGGTGAATTACCCTAGAGAGAGTGCCCCCAGCCGGATTAGCCGGCAAAAATTGAAGCGGCTGGCTGGGCGCTTGCTCCAAGACTGGTGAATCGATGCGTTTTCGTACTTCTGTGATTTTTGCGTCGCTCGCGGCTGCAATCGCCGTGCCGGCGTCGCCCACCTTGATTTTTGGCCAGGAACCGGGTTCCGGTGCAGAGATTGTCGCACTTCAGCAGCTTGCTGAGGCTCCCCAGCCGCAAATGACGCTGGTAGCCCAGGCTCCCACCCAGGACCAGAGCACGCAGCAGCAGGCTCCGGCCACTCCATCAACGCAGACCACAGCAACGCAGACCACGGCAGCGCAAACCGCTCCGGCACAGGGCAGTTCCAGTTCGCAGGCGGCCGCTGACCAATCCGACGCACAAAAGAGCGAGCACGAGAAGGCTGAAGAGCAGTTGAAGCAGCAGGAGAAGCAGCGAGTGCTGGGGGTGATGGCTACCTTCAACACCACCAGCAACAGGGATGCGGCGCCTCTCTCATCCGGACAGAAGTTCAAGCTTTTCTTCAAGAGCTCGACCGATCCGTGGCCTTTCATGCTGGCGGGCGTTGTTTCCGGCATTGGCCAGGCCGATGACAGCTACGCCGAATGGGGGCAGGGCGCACAAGGATATGCAAAGCGGTATGGCGCAGCGTATTCCGATGCATTTATCGGCAATTTCTTTGGCAATGCGGTGTTGCCCAGCATCTTGCATGAAGATCCGCGCTACTTCCAGAAGGGCACGGGCAGCGCGACGAGCCGCTTTCTGTGGGCGGCGGCGAGCACCGTATGGTGCCGGCGCGATAACGGGAAATGGGGTCCGAACTATGCGAACGTCGTGGGCAACCTGATGGGCGCTGCCGTCGCCCGCGCCTATTACCCTGCTTCAGAACGCACAGTCGGCGACACCATCAACGATGGATTGACTGTGTCCGTTGAAGGCATTGTGGGCGCGGAAGTGATCGAATTCTGGCCGGATCTGGTGCGCCACCACAAGAAGAAGCAGGCGGAGAAACTGGCCCGTGAGGCCGCGCAGAGGGATGCGCAAAGCGGCGCGCAGCCTGCTCCGGCTACCGAGCCTGGCAAGCCGCAGAATTAAGGCACGCCGGAGATCAGCGCCGGCGCTTCTTTTTCATGGCCGTTTTCTTCCCGGAACGCTTGGCGGCGGGTAGCTTGAGCAGGCGCAGCGCGGCGAGATTCTTCTCGATCAGCTCATAGCGCTGCTCCACGCAGGCGCGGCTGCGGAGCGGATCGGGAGGCGTGTGCAGAACGTAGTCGAGCAGCTTGCTCACCGTGCTGGCAGCCACATGCAGACGCGTGTCAGATGAAGCGTAGTAGATGAGCACATTGCCGTTTCCGTGCTCGATCCAGCCATTGCCGAACACCACGTTGGAAACATCGCCGACGCGCTCCTCGCCTTCCGGAGCGATGAAGTACCCAGCCGGCTTATGCGTGATCACCCCAGGGCGCTCCAGGTCGGCCAGGAAGAGATAGAGGACGTAACGCAGGCCGGCGGCGGTATTGCGCACGCCGTGCGCCAGGTGCAGCCAGCCCTTCGGCGTCTTGATGGGCGCGGGGCCGAGACCGTTCTTCACTTCCTGGATGGTGTGATACTCGCGGTTGTCCATGATCAATTCGGATTCGATCACCGCGTTCTCGATGCTTGATGAGAGCCCCCAGCCGATGCCGCCGCCCTTGCCGGCCTGGATGAAATCGTCCTGTGGGCGCGTGTAGAACGCGTACTTGCCATCGACAAACTCGGGGTGCAGCACCACGTTGCGCTGCTGCGGCGACTTCGATTTCAAGTCGGCGAGGCGCTCCCAGATCTTCAGGTCCCTGGTGCGGACGATGCCGCATTGCGCGACCGCGGAGGAGGTGTCCCAGGCGGGCGTCCTGGGGTCTTTGCGTTCGGTGCAGAAGAGGCCGTAGATATAGCCGTCTTCATGCTTCACCAGGCGCATGTCGTAGACATTCGTGTCGGGGTTGGCGGTTTCAGGCAGCAGGACCGGGTAGTTCCAGAAACGAAAGTTGTCCACGCCGTTGGGGCTTTCGGCCACGGCGAAAAACGACTTGCGGTCCGCGCCCTCGACGCGCGCCATGAGCAGAAACTTGCCCTCATGGAGCAGAGCGCCGGCGTTGAATGTGGCATTGATGCCCATGCGCTCGAGAAGCAGCGGATTGGTTTTGCGGTCGAGATCGTAGCGCCAGAGGATGGGCGCGTGGGCAGCGGTCAGGACGGGAAACTCGTAGCGGTCATAGATGCCGTTACCGCCGGGCAGCTTCTTGTTACGCCGCGCCAGCAGCTTTTCATGATTTTTGAATAAGACCTGAGCTTGCTTCTTGAATCCGCTCTGACTCATGGTGTGCTCCGTTGATGGAATAGGCTGTTGGTTCCCTCTTAGCGGCGAGCCGATCGAGCCGTTCCATGACTTCGAAACAGGCGCGGCTGTTGTGATAGGGGCATTTCCACGGGCCCACTTTATCCTTCCGCCGATCGGGCACGCCATCCTTTGAAACCAGCCAGAACCATTCGCCGAACTCGCGGTCGATCATGCATTTCTGAATGAAGGCCCAACTGCGTTCGGCTGCATGAAGGAAGTGCTGCCGGCCGGAGAGTTGGTATGCATTGAGGAAGCCGACGACGGCCTCGGCCTGCGGCCACCAATGCTTGTCGGTATCGACGATGCCGCTCGCGTCGGCCTCATAAAGAAGACCGCCGTCAGCGTCGAGTCCTTCGTCGTAGACAGCCTGCGCCATCTTTACCGACGCCGTCTGTACGCGGGCGAGAACTTCCGCATCGCCTAGAACATCGGCGGCCTCGCAGAGCAGCCAGCTTCCCTCGATGTCGTGGCCGAACGAGATCTTCTCTGACTGCGGGCGCCATTGCTCGTCGAAGAAGAGCTTGAAGTGGTGAGTCTTTGGGTCGATGATGCGATCGAGGAGGAGGGTGAGCAGCTCTCGCAGACGAAGGCGCACGGTGGGGTGCTCGTGATTGCGAAGCAGTGCCGTGTAGGCTTCGAGCAGATGGAGGTTTGTATTCAGCGACTTTTTTTCGTCCTGATCCACGTCGCTGAGGCGTTGATCTTCGGCCAGCGTCCAGTCGCGCTCGTAGGTCTCGAAGTAGCCGCCCTGCTGCGCGTCGTGGGCTGAGGCCTCCATCACTTCCATTACGCGCAGGGCCCTCAAGAGTATCTCCGCGTCGCCGGCAGCGTGGTAATACTCAGCGAGCGCATAGACGGTGAAGGCCTGGGCATAGATGCGTTTTCTTCTGTCGATGGGCCGTCCCAGGTGGTCGACCAGCCAGTAGACGCCGCCGAACTCGTTGTCCCAGAAAAAACCCACCAGGTACTCGTAGGCGCGGCGCGCTGTGTCGAGATAGGCGGGATCGCCATAGACGCTGAAGGCTTTCGAGAATGTCCAAAGAATGCGTGCGTTAAGGATGACCGCCTTGGCAGCGCGGGGATCGATGGTCAGATCGTGGGAAATGTGTCCGCGAAAGCCGCCGAACTCCTCGTCGATGGTGTACTCGATCCAGAAAGGTAGAATGCCGGATTTGAGTTCCGCTTCAACACTCTGCCGTAAGTCTTGCACTGAATGTTCCTCCTTGCATGCGTCTCGCTGCGCGATGCTGATTGAGCTTGATGCCGGTCAGGCGGGCGGCTTCAGGATCGCGTCGATCTTCGCGAGTTCGGCGGCGGAGAACGCAAGGTTGGAGAGCGCGGCGACGTTCTGCTCAATCTGCTCGACGCGGCTGGCGCCAATCAGCGCGGAAGTCATGCGATCATCGCGCAGCACCCAGGCCAGCGCCATCTGCGCCAGCGACTGACCGCGTTCGGCGGCCAGCGAATTCAACGCGCGCACCCGAATAAGACGACCCTCATCGATGTCTTTCTTCTTGAGGAAGCTATCCGGCTTGGATGCGCGCGAGCCGTCAGGAATGCCGTGCAGGTAGCGGTCGGTCAACAGCCCCTGCGCCAGCGGACAGAAGGCGATACCGCCGATGCCTTCCGCGCCAAGAACGTCGAGCAGGCCGGGTTCAATCCAGCGGTCAAACATGGAATATCTGGGCTGATGAATCAGGCAGGGTGTTCCGAGCGAGCGCAGAATCTTCGCGGCGGCGGCCGTGTCTTCCGCGTTGTAGCTGGAGATAGCGGCGTAAAGCGCCCTGCCGGAGCGCACCGCAAAATCAAGCGCGCCCATCGTTTCTTCCAGCGGCGTCTTCGGGTCGCGGCGATGGGAGTAAAAGATGTCAACGTATTCGAGGCCCATGCGGCGGAGGCTCTGGTCCAGACTCGCAATCAAGTATTTGCGCGATCCCCAGTTGCCATAGGGCCCTGGCCACATTTCCCAACCGGCCTTGCTGCTGACGATCAGTTCGTCGCGATGGGGAGCCAGGTCAAGGCGCAGGATTTCGCCGAAGTTCGATTCCGCACTTCCCGGCGGAGGGCCGTAGTTGTTGGCCAGGTCGAAGTGGGTGATGCCCAGATCGAAGGCGCGTCGCACCATGGCGCGGCTGTTCTCAAAAACGTCAACGCCGCCGAAGTTGTGCCAGAGGCCGAGAGAGATGGCGGGCAACAGCACGCCGCTTCGGCCGCAGCGGCGGTATTGCATGGAGTCGTAGCGTTGTTCGTGGGCAATGTACATGGCTCTCGCCGATTCTAGCTCAAGACCCCGTGAACTACGACTTCCGTTCGTCCATCGGTGGGCGCGGACACCACGTTGCCTTCAATTGGAGCGCCGTCAACGGTGAGCGCGATCCGATTGCCCTCGCCTTTGCGTTCGATGGCAATCTTGTAGACCACGCCGCGAAAGGTGCGGGTTGCAGTGAAGCCCGGCCAGCTTTTTGGAATGACCGGGGCAATGCGCAGACCGTCGAGCGAAGTACGCACTCCCAGGATCCATTGAACGATCGCATAATAGTTCCATGCGGCCGTGCCGGTGAGCCAGGAGTTTTTCGCTTCGCCGAAAGTAGGCGCATCCTTGCCGGCAATCATCTGCGCGTAGACATAGGGCTCGCAGCGATGCAGATCACCGATGTCTTCGCGCGCCGAGGGATTGATGCGGGTGTAGTAGTCATGGGCCTGGTCACCGCGGCCGAGGCGGGTTTCGCCGATCATGACCCAGGGATTCACATGGCAGAAGATGCCCGCGTTTTCCTTGTATCCAGGCGGGTACGATGAGATTTCGCCGAGGTTGAGGTAGTAGCGCGAGTACGCGGGCTGCTGCAGGACGATGCCATGCCGGGTGGCCAGATGCTTGCCGACCGAGTTCATTGCGCTCTCAGCTCTTCCGTCTTCCAGGCCGATTCCGGCAAGCGCGCAGAATCCGTTGGACTCGATGAAGATCTTGCCTTCTTCGCAGTCCTTTGAGCCGATCTTGTCGCCGAAGTCGTCATAGGCGCGCAGGAACCACTCGCCATCCCATCCGTGCTCATGGATGACGGCTTCCATGTTTGCGATTTCGTCGAGATAGGACGTAGCTTCCTCGGCGAGCCCGCGGTGTTTTGCGATTGCGGCCAGTTCGCGGCCGGAGTAGACAAAGAGGCCGGCGATGAAGACCGACTCGGCCACTTTGCCGTCCTTGTTGGTGGTGGTCTGGAAGGACTGGCCGGGGATGTCGGAGAAGCAGTTGAGATTGAGGCAGTCGTTCCAGTCGGCGCGGCCGATGAGCGGCAAGCCGTGCGGGCCGAGGCGATCCAATGTGTATTTGAAGCTGCGCTGCAGGTGCTCATAGAGCGGCTGCTCCGAGCCGGGTTCGTTGTCGTAAGGCATCGGCTCGTCGAGGATGCTCCAGTCGCCGGTCTCCTTGAGATAAGCGGAGACGCCAACGATGAGCCAGTGGGGATCGTCATTAAAGCCGCTGCCGATATCGTCATTGCCTCGCTTGGTCAGCGGCTGGTACTGGTGGTACGCGCCGCCGGTAGGCAGTTGCGTGGCGGCCAAGTCGAGGATGCGCTCACGCGCTCGCGCCGGCGCCATGTGCACGAAGCCGAGCAGATCCTGGTTGGAGTCGCGAAAGCCGAGACCGCGGCCGATACCTGACTCAAAGAACGATGCCGACCGCGACATGTTGAAGGTGGCCATGCACTGGTATGCGTTCCAGATATTGACCATCCGATTGGTGTGGATGTCTGGAGTGTTCACCTGGAAGACGCTCAGCAGGCGGTCCCAATAGAGACGCAGCCTTTCAAAGGCAGCATCGGCTTGGCGCGGGTCAAGATGCCTTGCGATAACCGGCTTGACGGTCTTCTTGTTGATGGTTTGCGAACCGGCGGGATCGAATTTCTGGCCGACCGGGTTTTCATGGTAGCCGAGGGCGAAGACGATCTGGCGCGTCTCTCCCGGTT
>Ga0302268_1000004_pt1 | contig 156149 bp, 128 predicted proteins | sample III_Bog_E2_1_FD_194554 | JGI IMG/M metagenome (GOLD analysis project Ga0302268, IMG submission 194554) | Peat permafrost microbial communities from Stordalen Mire near Abisko, Sweden - III_Bog_E2_1 | ecosystem: Environmental > Terrestrial > Soil > Wetlands > Peat | place: Sweden: Abisko... | reverse complement strand
TCCTTCGCTTCGAAGGAGGGTGGCGGCGTTAGCCGCCGGGTGGATGGCTTAACTTAATGGCAGTGGGCTATGTCTCCGTTCTGATTTTATTGATTTGCTTTAGATTGTGGATCAATCCCGATTAATTTTCCAAAAGTTGTAACTACAAAATAATCATTTTTAGTTAAATAAAAATTATAAATAAATATTTGAACAATAAATACAGCCATTATCATATAAAAAATACAAAGTAACTTTATGAGTATTCTATAAAAATTACGTAAATGTATTACATCGGTGGCTTTTTTAGTTATATATTCTTTAGGCATGTATTTTTATTCTCTCCACCAAGGTCTGGCTAATTTTATAGGTCCAGCCATAAAAGCTCTTAACCATCTAAAAAATACTGGAACAGTAAACTTAAAACGTTCTAATATGGCAAAAAATACCATAAATCCAATAGCCATTAAAATGGTCCATAATTTAATATGAAGTAGCGTTAGTAATATCGGAAATGCGGCATACGCATCAACGAAAAAAAATCGCGCTTGTCTAGCACTATCGCGCCAATGTGCATCAGATGATTCCATATAAATCCTTTATTTTATTAACCCTAAATCTTTATCTAACATTTCTGATTGGTGTACTATAATTTTATATTCTCTTTCAGGTAAAATGCCAGCTTGAAATTTTTTAGTAGCATCGACCAACATAGGTTGACCAAATTCTTTTAATAATTTCCTAGTGGTTTGTGCTAACTCATTTATATCTGTTGTGAGAAGAATATCTCTGATTTTATCGTTAAACACTAAAAATTCTCGTAGAGCAACTCGTTTTCCATCAGTACTTGGAGCTAATTTTTGCCAAACAATTAATCGCATAGTTTCTAATATATCTAGTGATCTGCCATGGCGTTCATCGGCAGGAAAAGTAGAAATCATGCGTCGTATCGCGTCTGCGACTCCATTACTATGTACGGTAGTGTAAACTGGGTGACCAGTAAGGGCTGCATCTATTACTGCTGCAATAGTTTCTTGATCACGAGCTTCACCTACTAAAATTAATCGTGGCTTACGGCGCAATGCATTTCTTACTCCTGCTGCAAAAGTAGGGAGGTGCTTAGGTATTTCTGATTGGCTCATTAATGAGGTAGGTGCTTCAACCGTATCATATACAAACTCGATAGGTGCTTCGTAGGTAAGCATTTTACGGTGACCATCTGGTTCTTCTAATAAATTTTTAATAATAGATGCTAGTAAGGTACTTTTTCCAGATCCAGTAGAACCTGTTATAACTACAGTTCCTTGGAATGGAGCCATATTATCAATAATTTCTTGTTCTAAATTTAAAGTGGTAATGTCTGGTGGACTAGTAGGAATGGTACGTAGTGTTATTTGGATGCCATCATGGCCTTCAATTTGACAACCAGTTGCATTCACCCTAAAACGAAATCTTGTAGTACGTGATGGGCGAATTTCGTAATGAGTGTCTACGTCTGTACCACTATAGATCTGAGTGGTACCATTGGCGCCATAAATGATATTTAATAAATCACCAACCTCAGTATTGGTAATTTTTCTTTTAGTAACTTTATATAACCTACCATGAACTTCAGTTAGAACAGATGCATTAGATTGAAAAGTGATATCAGAAGCCTCCAATGATGCGCAATGTAATAATAACCGATCTAACGTTTCTGCAGTAAAGCGTATGGGTTCGTCTGCTAATAAAAAATCACTCATGTTGTTTAATCTCGGTTTTCCATTGGGATCCATCTGTTTGTAAACTAGGGAAGGCAGTAATTTTTAGAATTTTATCATTAACTGTTAAATTATTACGATCCCCTGTAATACCTAATTCTATACTAGAAACAAAAGGAGGGGTAATCATTTGCTGAGCTAATAATTTACGATATAAAATCATGCCATTAAAATCTCTAGTTAAAATATTTAAATTTTCTTTTAATATAGCATCAGCTTGTTTAACTCCTTCTACCCATCCTTGGTCAATATATTTTTCCCAAACACCTTGTTCAGTGGTAGTTTTTGGTAGTAAGCTTTTATCTGGCATTTCTGGTGGTTCAAAACTTTTCCAGATATATTCACGCCAATTTGGTGGGCTAGTAATAAACCTTGCTTGGTGAATAATTTTATAATTACGATCGGCTATTCGAATAATGTCTGGACCCGTTAAACTTAAGGCGTTACGTGCCTCATGTAATACTGGTGGTAATACGCTTTCTTCAACTAATAAAGCATAAAAATTAAAGATTCTATCTAAATTTTTTTCATAATTTGATAATACTGTATGGATGTGTTTAGTTCGCCACGAAAGACCACCTCTTGCCCCAATAGATAATGCAGTATCTCTTAATGCTTGAACTCTTAAAGAATTAACCGCAAAAGATTGATTAGATTTAGGAATAGTTTTTAATGAAGTTTGTTCTTTGCTAATGTTTTTAGATGAACAACTACAAAGTAATAGGGCAAAAAATATACCAATTATATTTAATGCCCATAAGTTTTTGGTGCGATAAAAACAATGAGCTCTGTCTGAGCCCTGTGGAACAGGGCGAGTTAGTGAATTATTTTTATCGCACCAAAAACTTATGGGCATTAGGTATATTTTATCCATTTTTATGGCCATTGGTTGCTGGCTTTTCGTTGTTAACTTCGTCGTTATTGTTGGATGGAGTATTATATGCGCCCAAACGGTAACGTAATTCAATAACCCTATTGGCTGGAAATACTACTATATTTACACGTTTACCGGCTTGCAAACTGGCATTTTTTAATATGTCTGCAACGATAGCTTTAGATTGAGTTATTGATACTATAATTGGAATAGGTGTTGGCGTGCCCATTATCTTTAAATTGTAATCGGTCATGTTAGCAATTTTTTCTAATAAAGGTTCTAATGGCCCAGTCCAGTCGATATCTGCGGTCCCACCCATGCCACCTTCTGTGGTTAGTAATGGTGCGGTGTTTAAAACAGGTATGTTGCTTAATTCTTGAGCAGCGGCTAAAGTTGCTAGTGATTTTTCTATTGATCTAGCGGAAGAAATTAATTGTGCGCCAATATCTGTATCAATATTTGTTGTGGGGTTGTTATTAATAGAGTTTATGTTGTTGGTGTTGATTTTGCTGGATTTGTAAGATCTTTCTTTAAACAATCTGGAGCAACCAGGATTAATAATAGCTAAAGTTAACAGTACTAGGAGTAATTTATGGTTATTGTTCATAGTTCATTCTTATAAAGTTCTACTTAATTATTTAAGTTGTTTATTTATTATAATAAAGTTTATTTAGTAAAAGCTAAAATAAAAATAAGTTATAATAACTTATATTATTATATATTCGGTTAAATTAATATGAAATGCTAGAATTGTCTTAAGTAAGGCACCTCTTTAATATAAGATGGCGAATTATATGGATAAAAACAAAGATATAAAAGAAAAACAAGAACAACAAATATTAATAATTAAGCAAATAGTGGCTATTGCTAAATCTATTAACTGTAAGTATACAGTTAAAAATGAAGAAATTGAGGTTGATAAGGCATTTAGTGCTCTTGGACTACTACCTGCCATTATGCGTCGTGCTGATCAACTATGTTCCTTTTGTGTTGGATATGGTTTGGGAGTAACTTTTGATAGGGCAGATAATTCTATGTTAGGTGTTTCTGTTTATTTTGATAATAAAGTCGCTATTTCATTACGATTATTATGTATTACAGATGTTCTTTTAGAAATTGTACATGCTTCAAGTTCTAGCCAATTAGTACCGCTAGATAGTTTGATGGATGAGTAAATAGGAGACAGCTAATGGCTGGTGGCGGCGGTGGATCACCACAAGGTGGTGATGATAATGCTATGAACGTTATTTGGTTCATAGTAGGGTTGTTTTTAATCGGTACCTTGGTGTGGATAACGTTTGAAGAACAATTAAAGTTTTTTTTTCTCAAAGTAAGATTTTGTGAATTATTTATCATTAATTTGATAATTCAAATATTACCATTAGAAATAATTAATTTAGGTTCTATAAAACAAGAAGTATCTTCTGCGGTGTATGTTGCATCTAGTACTGGCCCCCAAGATTTATCATTAGATGTTGCGGAATATCTTAGTGAGATAGCTGGAAGTTATTTACGTTATCCTATTGTTTTATGTTTAGTGTTTTTTTCTTATTGTAGTTTTTATAAAAATGCGACCAATAAATATAAAAAGCATTATGATATGCATCAGCTTGCTAAACAAGAGCGTAGCGAGTGGCCACAAATTAATCCAGTTATTGGTTTGGATTTAGTAAATGAACCATTAAATACTGGTCCTTGGGCTATGGGTAAATCACCAGTAGATTTTTGTAAAGATCATAAATTAATAGAAATTTCAGTAGAGGAACATAAAGAATTTAGAGTAGGTAATTCTGTAAAATTTAAAATGCAATTAGATCACGAAAAAACCGAGGCGGTTTTTATTAAGCAATTAGGAAAATTATGGAGATCTCCTGAGTCTTTGCCTATTCATCAACGTGCACTATTTGCGGTATTTTTGGCAAGAGGTTGCAGAGAACCTAAAGTTGCTGCAAGAATTCTAAGACAAATTAATGAATCTAGTAATAGTAAAAATCCTCATATATTAAATTTTAATGGTATAGATCCTGTTTGGCGTAAATATTATAATCAAAGAATTATCCAAGATATAGTTCATGGGCATGCATATGAATTTACTATATTTATAGATTTATTATTGTTGGCACGTCAAGATGGTGTGTTAGCAAATGCTGATTTTTTATGGTTAAAACCAATTGATCGTTTGTTTTGGTATGTGTTAAGTAGTACTGGTAGACAAACTTATTTTGTAGAAGCTGCTGGTGTGCATGCACATTTTTTAGTAGAAAAATCTTTAGGTCGAGGTTTAAGTGTGCCATATGTAAAAGAGGCGGTTAAAGCATTGCAGTTGGCATTAAATGATATTATTTATGTTCCATCAGAAGAAGAAAAAGAACAATTGTTGCACTCACCTAAAGCCTGAGCAAAGAATCTGTACTTTTTTCACTCGCTAAACTCGCTACGCTCAGACAGACGCTCGTTTAAAAGTACAGATTCTTTGCTCAGGCTCTACAGACCACATAGCATCCATATGCTAACTCGTCACCGCTTCTAACTGCTATAATAATAATAAAAACAATAAAAAAACATGGCTATTCGCGGACTAGAAGAACAACACGAACATGGCGCACAGGAAATTGCACGAGATACTCGTCCATTAGGGGTAAGGGCTGCTGAATTTTTATCCAATCCCGTTAGTTCACTTTCATTTAATATAACAGGTATTGTTGCTGTTATTGTCTATCCGGAATTTACTGACATGGTTTTTATAGTAGTATCAATATTGTTTTTGTTTGTAATTTTTGGTGAAAAAACATTACCATTTCGTATGCCTCGTTCTAGCAAAACACTTGATTATAACGATATAAAACCTGGTACTACGGAACCAGGTATAGCTGATGGAATTTCTTTTTTAGGTAATGATCGAAAATCGCAGAAAGAATTATGGTTTACTAATAGTGATTTGCGTACCCATATATTAATTTTTGGTTCGACTGGTAGTGGTAAAACAGAAGCATTAGTTTCTATTGCATTTAATTCATTAGTGCAAGCTAGTGGTTTTATTTATGTAGATGGTAAGGGCGATAACAGCTTGTTTGCTAAAGTTTTTTCTATGGTGCGTGCCATGGGTAGGGAAGATGATATTTTATTAATTAATTTTATGACAGGTGCTAGAGATGTATTAGGGCCACAAACTAATCGCTTATCTAATACTATGAATCCATTTTCTCATGGCTCATCTAGTATGTTATCGCAATTGGTAACAAGCTTGATGGATTCTGGTGGTGGTGGTGATTCTGGCGGCGATATGTGGAAAGGTCGTGCGATTAATTTTGTAGAAAGTTTAATGAAAATTTTAACTGCAATGCGAGATGCAGGGCATATTTTGTTAGATGCTAATACTATTCGTGATTATTTTATTTTAGAAAAATTGGAAGCTATGGTAGTTGATAAGCAATTTCCAATTAACGAAAATTTTAAAGTTCCACTTGATAATTTTCCTACAGCTATTCTAGAACCATTGAAAAATTATGTATTAAATTTGCCCGGCTATAATCCAAAAAGTAAGTTTAATCAGGCTGGTGAAGTACGTGAGCAGCATGGGTTTATTACTATGCAGTTAACTAGGGTGTTTGGATCGCTTGCGGATACCTATGGTCATATAATTCGTACTAATTTAGCTGAAGTTGATTTAAAAGACGTGGTATTAAATCGTCGTATTTTAGTAGTATTATTACCAGCTTTAGAAAAGTCTCCAGACGAATTAGCAAATTTAGGGAAAGTAATTATTGCATCTTTAAAAGCCATGATGGCAGCTGGACTGGGTGATAAAGTAGAAGGTGATTATCGAGATGTGATTTTAAGTAAACCAACGAATTCTCCATCTCCATATGTATGTATTATGGATGAGTATGGTTACTATGCAGTAAAAGGTTTTGCAGTGGTTCCAGCTCAAGCTAGAAGTTTAGGGTTTTCTGCTATTTTTGCAGGACAAGATTTACCAGCTTTTCAAAAAGCTTCTAAAGAAGAAGCTGCGTCTATTGGAGCAAATTGTAACATAAAAATTTGTATGAAATTAGAAGATCCTATGGAGACTTGGGATTTTTTCAATAAAACCGCAGGAGAAACTTATGTAACTAATGTAAGTGGTTTTCAAATGGATGCTGGCAGTGTTTCGTTAAATTATATGGATACCAAAAATGCATCGGTTGATCGTAAGCAAAGAATTGAACTTTTAGATTTAAAAGATCAACGTGAAGGTGAAGCGCATGTGTTTTTTAAATCTAAAATAGTACGAGCTGAAATGTTTTATGCTAACCCAAAGCCTGTTAAACAAATCCGTATAAATCATTTATTAAAAGTAGAAATTCCGGCTACGCAAGAATTGTTGGAATTAGAAAAACGGATCGGGATGTTTAAGGCAATTTTAGTAAAAAATATTTTTGAAGAACCGAAAATAATAGATAATAATGATATTACTATACTTAAAAAATGTATGACAGAATCGATAGCTATGAAACCGCTTGAACGTGGAATATCAGGAATAATAGCTATTTTAGAAAATGAAGTTGCTAAACAAAAACAACTTAATGCAATACACGAAAAACCAGTAGCAAAGCCAGATGCGAAACCGGATATAAAATTAGATCCAAAATCACAAGTTGGGCAAGATAAACTGGTTGTTACTCAAGGATCGCAAATTACATCGATATTTACAGGAGTTCCTATGACAGAATTAGTTGCTAAAATGGTAGTTACCTCGGAACATGAATTATTTAAATTACCGTTATTAAGACGTGGTCATTTAACAGAAAATCTTAAAAGCATAGAGCAATTATCTGGGGTTTCTCAAGCTGTAGCTGTTATAAATTCGGACAAATTAACAGCTCAATTACTGGAACTTACGACTTATCCGTCGGATAAAGTTGTAAAAATGGATTTAAAGAATTATTTAGCAGATGTAAATGAATTAATTCAAATGTTGGGTGGAGATATAGGTGGCGATACACCGGAATCGGATAAATTGGATAATAAAAATAGTAATGTAGCTAATAGTATGGTTAATGCAGCTAATCCAGCTAATCAGATCAATACGGTAGCTAATCAAGTTCAAGAGAAACATGCAGAAGTATTAGAATTTCCAGACTTACCATTGTATCCAGATTTACCAGATTTGCCTGATTTAGATGATTTAGATGATTTAGAATATTTGGATGATGACGATGATTAATGGGTAGGTGGTGCCATAATACATCCACCCGGCGGCTAACGCCTCCACCCTCCTTCGAAGCGAAGGAGGGTGAGATTTATACAAATTTAAAATTACTTATTTAAAATTATACTAATATATTAAACTTTTTTAATTTTTTATAAAAAAATCATGAAGTTGCTTGTAGTTAACCCTCCTTCGCTTCGAAGGAGGGTGGCGGCGTTAGCCGCCGGGTGGATGTAATGGCAGTGGGTTAGTATATATATGGGTAGATACACTTGAACTTTTGTTACAAAAAATTGTCTAAATTTGTTGAAATTATAATTTAATTAAAGGTTGATGATATGCCTGATTCTGGTGATTTAACTCATGATGATATACCTAAGGATGTTAAAGGTCCTTCAGCTTCTCCTGCACCAACACCTACTGCTGATGCTGGGATCGAAGTAGGAGGTTCACCCCCCCCTGCTAATGATAATGCTGGATTTACGGTTGGCAATAAATCAGCAACCCCAAAACCTAAACCTGAAGTAAAGTTAGGTGAGGATAATCTGGAGAGTGGATTACAAGATTCACCAACGCCTGATGAATCTATTGAGAGTGGGGTTGGTGGTGATAAAGATGAAGAACCAGATGGCCAAGTAAAGCAAAAAGATAAACCGAAGAAACTAGAGCTTACTGGGCTTGGTGGTGGTGATATTAAAGGACAGCCAACTTTTGAGGAAGCGGAGATACAACGTGGTAAGATTTGGCAAAGTAAAGATGAGCACGGAAATATAATTGGCGCAGGGGTGAATTTAGAAAGAACTGCAAGCTTTCTTAAAGACAGTCCTGAATCATTGAGCGATAACTTAAAGGTTGGAATGAATCCAGACCTTAAAGCTGGGCTTGGAAAAATTGCAGATGGAGTTAAAGGTATGTGGGGTAAGCTTACTGGTGGTGGTGGACCAAAACCAGAGGGGCCTTCTCCAGATCCTTCCACTACAAGTGATAATAAAGATGATGATGGACCTGCAGCTCCAGCTCCTAAGTCAGGAATAGATGGGCCTAAGCCAGCGGCACCTAAGGATGGAGCTGGAGCATCTGATAAGTCCCAATTAGATGGTGTTGGTTATGACGACACAAGTAAATCTTCTTCTGGTTTGGAAGACTCAATGAAACCACAGAAACCAGCACCACCAGGTGCTGGTTCGACTACCCCAGCGGCTGATAAAAAGAAAGATGAAGATGCAGCAGCAGCTGCTAAACCTAAAGAACCAGCACCAGATACAAAACCTTCTGTAGATCCTACCGATCCTAGCGCAACAGCAACAAAATCAGGACCTAAGGGACCTTAAGATTAAATAAACAACCTAGTATTTTTGTTAATAAGAATCACGATATATCACTGACAAACTATTTCATACAATGCAAGAGAGATAGTTATATTTACATTGATATGCTAAAATTAGTATATTAAGGATTGAAGTTGCGAGTACTAAAAGAAGTAATATGGGTGGGAAGTTCTCTCAACGATTTGAAAACTTTTTCTTCTGAGGTAAAAGATGAAATTGGGTTTAGCTTATATTTAGTCCAAAAAGGAAAAACACCGCAAAATGCTAAGCCTTTTCATGGTCTTGGAGCGGGTGTTATGGAAATAGTGTGTGATTTTAACACTGATACATATCGAGTAGTGTATGCATTAAAAATAGGAAAAGCTGTATACGTTTTGCATAGTTTTCAGAAGAAATCAAAAAGTGGTATTAGAACCCCACAAAAAGAAGTGGATTTAATTAGACAAAGATTGAAAATAGCAAAAACAATAGCAGCAAAAAGAGGTAGTTAGTATGGCTAATAAAATTGAATATAAAGTGAGTGGCGGTAATGTCTTTAAAGATCTAGGGTTACCTAATTCTCAAGAAAGGCTTGCTAAAGCTCAACTTGCTTCAAAAATTATAGAGATTGCTCAAAAAAAACACTTAACCCAAAAGAAAATTGCAGCTTTTTTAGGAATTGATCAACCAAAAGTTTCTTCTTTATTTAGGGGACATTTATCTAACGTTTCGATAGCTAGATTAATAAAATTTCTTATTTTGCTTGAACAAGATATAGAAATTATTGTTAAAGATAGCTCAAATAAATATGAATCATTTGGGCATCTTAAAGTTGTATTGAATAATTTTAACGCTGGTCAAACGCTTAAATAAACAACTTACTATTTACTAAAAAATGCACATAAATTGCAGCTATATACCCTAACAAAATCGCCCAACTCCATTTTAAATGAGAGAAAAAACTATATATACCCCTAGTTTGTCCCATTAATGCAACACCAGCTGCAGATCCAATAGACAATAAACTGCCACCAATACCAGAAGTTAATGTCACTAATAACCATTGTCCTTTTGCCATTGCAGGATCCATAGTTAATACTGCAAACATCAATGGAATATTATCAATAATTGCAGAAAGTACCCCAATGATAATATTAGCTGGAGTTTGTTGATGCATAATGGGTAAATTGGTTCCTAAATTATTATAAATTAGCGTAGATACTTTTTCTAAATAACCAATTGCGTCTAGTCCACCAATACATAGCATTACTCCATAAAAAAATAACAATGTATCCCATTCGATATTTTTTAATTGTTTAAAGATGTCAAATGGTGCTAAATCACTATCATTATTATGGGTTGTTGAATTTTTAATACTTTTTTTTCTAATATTTGCCTCATGTTTTTTTATGTAAAATCCAAAAAATTTTAATAAACCAAAACCTGTCATCATACCTATAACTGGTGGTAAATTTAAAAAATGATTAGCAATTACTGCTAGCATGATGGTTGCTAAAAATAATAATAGCATTCGTTTCGCACCATATTTTAAATGGATTTTTTGGGAGATTGGAGGCGGTAATTTATTGTCTATTGCAAATGACATGCAAAAAGCAGGTATTATAAAACTTATAACAGCTGGAAAAAATAATTTAAAAAAATCAGCAAATTGTAATTTATTACTTTGCCATACCATTAAAGTGGTTATATCGCCAAATGGACTAAATGCCCCGCCTGCATTAGCCGCAACTACTATATTAATACAAGCACAGCAAATAAATTTTTTATTATCGGGTGCGACCGCTATTACAATAGCTGACATTAGTAATGCGGTGGTTAAATTATCGGCAACTGGGGAAATAAAAAATGCTAATATTCCTGTTGTCCAAAATAATTGACGTAAAGAAAATCTTTTATTTACAAGCCATGTTCGTAATGCATCAAATACTTGACGTTCTTCTAAAGCATTTATATATGTCATGGCGACTATTAAGAATAATAATAATTCCGCATACTCTAAAATATTTCTTTTAATAGCAATAGATGCAAAGTCAGTTAGATGTTGCTCTTTAGCAATAACAGCTACTATTCCCCAAATTATTCCTGACGCTAATAATACTGGTTTTGATTTTCTTAAATCGGTTACTTCTTCTAAAATAACTAGCGCATAAGCTAAGATAAAAAGTAAGACTGCAATAAAACCTAAATAAGATCCGGTGGCATTTAAATTCATTGCGCGTGTTCTTGATTTTTATTTGTTGTGGCATTGGATACAGTATTAGTTACGTAATTGCCGAGCAATTTAATTGCATAAATAATGCCTGTAGATAATAAAATTATATAAAATACATAAGATAATTCTAAATCGTTGTAGCCTTTTTCTAATGCTAATCTACCGAGACCATTAGATCCTAAAGCACTTGCTACCATAGATAGCCCAATTAGATTAATTATTAATTTAGTGATGTTTTGTACCAAATGATGCATTGCTTCTGGTAATAAAAATTTAGTTATGACTTGTATCGATCTAGCGCCTAAAAATTTGGCAGTATCAGAGAGTTCTTTTGGTAAGTTGTTTAGTGAATTAAATACGTCGTTTGCAAAAATAAATATTCCTATAAATATTAAAGCAATTACTGCAGATAACTCTATAGTAAAATGTTCAAATAATACTTTGTTAATAATAGGAATAAGCATTATTAACATTAAAAATATTGGAATATTAGAAAAAAAATTTATAGTTGAACGAAGTAATTTGTGTAGCCATAAATATTTATTACCCAAAATATGTTTATTTTGAGTAGCCTCTAATAACAGGCCAAGTGGCATACCTATTAATATAGTAAATACAGATGCGATAAATACCATTCGTAATGTATCGATCGTCGCTTCAAGTAAAATTTGCAACATAACCTAAAACCTCTACGTGTAATTCATGCTCTTTTAGAAAAAGAATAGCTTCTGCAAAATTGGTTTGGAAATCTTCGGCAGCGCCTTCTATTTCTGCCAATATTACATTGATTGGTTTGTGTTGTACATGTTCTTGATAAGCTTGAATAATACTAATTTTAAATTGATAACTTTCTATAAGTTGTCCAAGTAAATGTTCTGTAGCAAGGGCTGTGGTAAAGCTTATCCGAACTATAGGATGTTGATTTTGGGTGGATTGAAAGCGAATTTTCCTTCTATATACCCATGGCATTTCATGGCGAGTGGCAGCTCGTACTAATTCTTTAGCAAATTCAGTTTTTGGTCTGGCAAAAATTTCGTATGCCGAAGATTCTTCTAATATTGTTCCTTTATCCATAACTGCAACTTTATGACTTAGACTTTTTATAACTTCTATGTCGTTACTAATGATTACCATGGTAACGCCAAATTCTTTATTAATAGAATTTAGCAAATTAACAATCTGATGGGTAGATTTTATATCTAAGTGGTAAGTTATATCATCACATAACAAAGCTTTAGGGTGGGCAACTAAGGCTCTAGCTATGGTTACTAATTGTTTTTGTAATAAAGTTAATTGATTTGGATAAGAAAAAAATTGATCTGCTATGCCAACAAAATGTAATATTGGTTCAACTAGTTTAGTAATATCACTTTTAGAAATATTATTTTGTAATTCCAAAGGTAAGGCAACATTATGAAAAACATTTTTATTACATATAAGTTGCGGACTTTTAGTAATTAAAGCCATTTTGCGGCGCAAATTATTTATGTCTTTATCTAGTAATGAATTTAAATTTTGATTGTCTATAGTTATTTTGCCGTACTTTGGTTGGCTAATTCGATTTATGCAACGTAAAACTTCGCTTTTTCCAGAATCATTTTTACCAATTATGCTATATATTTCACCAGCTTTAATGTGCAAATTAACGTGTTTTAAAATGTTGTGTTCTATATCTTGTAATGCAATCATTAGCGGTCTTTCTACAACGTGTTCCCTTTGTATCATAATTTCCTGTATATTGAATTGTTTTTTATAACGTCCTGTGCAAAAACTCGTACATTTTTCACTCGCTAAACTCGCTACGCTCAGACAGACGCTCGTTTAAAAGTATGAGTTCTTTGCGCAGGCCATAAAATATAAATTTAAATCATACAACTGTATCCATTGTAGCTTAAATTTATTTTTTTATGTTATATTTTAAATATAGGTAAATAAAAAACAAATTTATTTTTTTGGGTTTTAAGTTCATGGGCACACAGGAAATAGTAGGGATTTTGGTATCACTGGCGGCAATAGCCAGCTATATCAACTATAAATTTGTTAAATTACCTAAATCCATAGGAATTACCCTGGTAACTTTAGGTCTGTCTTTAGCGGTAGCTATTGGTGGACGTTATAGTTGGGAGATAGATATTTTATCCAAAAATTTATTAGATAGTGCTGGCTTTGACGAAACTTTTTTACACGGAATGTTAAGTTTTTTATTGTTTGCAGGTTCTTTACATGTTAATGCTATGGAACTCGCTAAATACAAGTTGTTAGTTGCTTTTTTAGCAACCATTAGTGTGGCAATTTCTTCTATATTAATTGGTTATGCTATGCATGGTTTAACTTCGATCCTTGGTATAGATTTACCATTTTATTATTGTTTTGTATTTGGTGCCTTAATTTCTCCAACCGATCCGATTGCAGTTATTGGTGTATTAAAAACTATTAAAGCCCCAAAATCTTTGGGAATTAAAATTGCTGGAGAGGCATTGTTTAATGATGGTATGGGCATATTATTATTTTTTGCAACCTTAACTATTGCATCTGGTGCAGAAGGATCACTTACAGCTCAGGCATTAGCGTGGTTATTTGTTCGGCAGGGAATTGGTGGTTTAGTGTTAGGAGCTACTATGGGATATTTAGCTGCAAAATTAATTCGAACTGTAGACGATTACGAAGTTTCTATTATTTTAACTTTGGCAATAGTGACGGGTGGATATACATTAGCCCTGTCGGTTGTCGAAGTTTCGGCTCCTATTGCAATAGCTACAGCTGGGCTTGTTATTGGTAGTTCAATAAAAAGTGGTAGCATGAGTGAACATACTTTGCATCGATTGGAAGGTTTTTGGGAACTTTTAGATGCAGTTTTAAATTCTATATTATTTGTATTAATTGGCTTAGAGTTTATGCATATTACTTTTAATATAGATACATCTATTGCTGCAATTGGGGCGATAGTTATAACAATTGCTGCTAGATGGGTAAGTATTGTAATTCCAGTTGGATATTTACCAAGTGCTTTTAAACGATTTAGTCCAGATGTTATGTTAATGATGACTTGGGGTGGTTTGCGAGGTGGTATTTCTATTGCATTGGCTTTAAGTATTCAAGGTCCTTATCATGATTTTATAGTAACCATAACTTATGCTGTAGTAATTTTCTCTATGATGGTTCAGGGACTAACTATTGGCCCGTTGGTGCGTAAAATAACTAAAAATGAGGCGAAACTTTTTCAACCAGTAGAATCTCAACCGATAGAGCCTGTTTCTCCTAGCATCACTATTGGTGAAGAAACTATTGAGTAGAGTAGTTGTTCATGGTTCAAATTAAAATCCCTAATTTTAAACAGCCATTACTGTGGGAAAAAATTATTATTGATTGGCAAAAGCTGCAAGAAGCAACTCAAAATAATAATTATATAAATTGTTCATTATTATTAGATAGTTGGCAACTTGCAATTCAAGCTCGTGAAGCATGGTATATATTAAACATATGGCAAATACCATTAAATAGAATAAAAAAATATTTTTGGTGTCAAGAAGCGATGGCCTTTTTAGAATGGGCTAACAACTATAAATTAATCTGTGAGCAATTTAATTATTATAATTATTTGCAAGATCATGTCTCTGACAGTACTTCTGAAGATATTCCAAATAATATTAAAATATTTAAAGATTACAGTAATAAGCATATAGCTGCAGGGTTGGAAACATCAAATAAACCAGATTGTTTCTCTATTGCTTGTCGAGATTTTATTCAAGAAATAAACAGTGCAGCTAGATGGGCATCTAACCCAGAATTAACTGGTAATATAGGGGTTGTAGTTTTAGATTTAGACAATACTTATTCTCAGGTAGATTATATTTTTAGTAATTTTTTGCCTGAAACTGAATATAACATTGCTGTTTCAGCGAAATTGGATACTTATCCATTAATTAATATTGCTATATTGATTTTACAAATTGCAAATTGTTATATAACAAAAGACCAGATTAAATATGAGGATTTTAGCAGATTGTTGCGAACCAAGTTTATTGGTGGAGCAAATTTAGAGTTAAGTGGCAGATCATATTTCGATTATATATTGCGAGAAAAAGTTGATTATAAATTTAATTGGCAATATATAAAAAATTTTTTACTTAAAATATCGCAACAACATCAAGTTCATTCTGTAAAATTTTTTATAAAATTTTTGGATGATTTTGAGTGGGCAATAAATGCTAGAAATTTAATTGATAATAATAAATATAACTGTAATTATTGGGTAAGTTTCTGTAAAGAGATCTTGCAAACATTTAATTGGGGTAAAGAAAATATAAATGATGCAGAACAACATCAAATAAATTGTTGGCAAGATTTTCTTGAAAAATATAACGAATTATCAAATTTTATAGGTGAGCATGATCTGAAAGAATGTATAAAAATTTTAGTGAAGCTGTCAAAACTATATAATGTTGAACCAAAAAAAATTATTTCAAAAAACATTAGTAACGTTACTAATGTTACTAAAAATATAACCATAGTAAATTTATTAGAAGCTATAAATATGAAGTTCGATCATTTGTGGGTTTCTGGGCTGAGTTCCAATAATTGGCCAAATGAATATCAATTTAATCCATTCTTACCAATTGCACTGCAAAAAGAATTTTGCATTCCTCATTTGAATGATATGCAAAATTTAGAAATTCATAATAAATTTTTTAAACAATTAATTGCAGTTACAGACAAGCTGTTTATTTGTAGTTATCCATTATATGTAGATAATAATTTAGCAAGATGTAGTCGGTTAATTAATAATTTTCAAAAATTTACAATTGATATGCAATTAAAAATTAATCAAAAAATAAAATTAAAAATAAATCCTGAAACATATACAGATGATATTGCGCCAACATATAAAGGCAACACGTTTTCTGGTACAAAATTTTTAAAATTACAATCTGCCTGTCCTTTTCAGGCTAACGCTAAAGTTCGACTGCGGGCGCTTGGTTTGCAAAGACCACTGTCTTATTTAAGTAAAGCAATTAAAGGTGAAATTTTACATAAAACTTTGGCACAGTTTTGGTTGCAATATAAAAGTTCTGATGCTTTGCAAAAATTATCAATTAATATAATCCAAAAAGAATTGTTAGCTATAGTAAATAAAAATTTAAATAATTTAAAAAAAACAAGACCAATCAGTTTGAATCCTTCAATTTTTCAAATTGAAGCTCGTAGAATTGCTGATTTATGTTTTGATTTTATAAAAAAATATGATTTAGAAAGAGAGAAATTTACCACAATACATTTAGAAGAAAAATTTACGGTTAAGCTTCGAGAATTTTTAATAAACATTAAAATAGATAGGATAGATCAATTATCAAATGGAGATTTGTTGGTTATAGATTATAAAACCGGCAAGGGATCTATAAATTCATGGAACTCTATGCGTATGGATGATCCACAGTTGCCGATTTATAGTTTGTGCTCATCAAATATTAAAGGACTAATTTTGGCGGTTATAAGAGTTGATAAATTAGAGTTGCTGGGAGTTTTAGGTAATTTAGATCTGGATAACATGGTATTGCCTGATGCTAAATTGATTCATTTAACAAATTGGGATGAACATTTAGCTAAATGGTATGAAGATTTATATAGATTAGCTACAGAATTTAAAAATGGAGTGGCAATTTTGGATCCTAAGTATGGTGCTAGAACTTGTAAAGCTTGTGATTTGAAATATATGTGTAGGGTGTTTGCTAAAGATTAAAAGATTATTTGTGTTCATTAAGCCTATAATATTATAAATTGGTTTGCTATGTCTAAAAGATATCGAAGTTTTACAGTTGTTGTGTTGAATTTTATTAGGGAACAATAATATTAATAATAAATTTAAAGGATTTAAATTTAGTATTGGCGGCTTTAATTTAATAGAGCTAATGGTGGTGCTTACTATATTAGCAGCCGTTACAGCTGCGTCTGTTATTAAATATAAAGACTATTCAACACGAGCTGGAGTTATTAACGTAACAAGTTATGCGGAGACTATTAAAGCTAAGATAATGCTTTTTTATGCCGATCATGAATATTTTCCCCCGGTTGCCCAAGCTGCAGATTTGCAGACTGTAGATGCCAATAATCAAAAATATATTGCGAATATTGTTTATGTTAAAGGTTTAACTGGATTACCTACCAATGTTACAAATAATATTGGTGATACATCTAATGTTTTAGGTTTTGTAGAGTTAGATTTTAATCCATCATTCTTACCATCTTCTACCACAACAACTACAACCTCAACAACAACTACTTTGCCGGATTCTGCCAAACTATATTTTGTAGCAACATTAAATTCTGATCAAGAAGTGCAATGGAATCAATTTTCTGTGGGGATACAGCAGGAGTATACTCCAAAAGGTTATGCCCAAGTATGTCCAGGTAACCAAATATCTAGCGGTAAACCACCAGTTTGTGATTGTAATTATGACGGTAATACTTATAAGCGTAGTGGTGATTGCTTACAGAAACCAATCAACTCGGTTATAAACCCAACAAAAACTGGATATGTTTGTAATCCTGGTTATTTTGGTTATGATTGTTCGCCATGTGCGCTACCTACTGGTGCCGCTAGTTGTGATCCAACAACCGGTAATGTTGCTTCATGTAATGTAGGTTATAGTTTTAGTAGCAGTAGTTGTACCGCATGTGCAGATGGTTTTTATTCTACAACCCCTAATAACACAGGGGCTTGTGTTGCTTGTTCAGGTACTTGTAGTGGTGCATGTAATAAAACAACTGGTGCTTGTTCAGCATGCGTTGGTGGTTATAGTTTTTCAAGTGGTACTTGTACTCAATGTACTGCTGGTTCATTTTCAGTAACACCGAGTTCTGGCAATTGTACAACATGTTCAAGCGGATCTTATTCGAATACTCTAGGAGCAACTGGTTGTACAGTATGTCCAGCAGGTTCTTATTGTGCAGGCGGTAGCAGCATAGCTACTTGTTCAGCTGGCACCTATTCAAGCTCTACTGGACTTAAACAGGCTAACGATTGTACAAATTGTTTCGGAACAGTAAGCTCAGATCATCAGTCATGTACAGCATGCACAGGACAAACGTATGCTACTAGTACCGCAGGTTGTAATGGCAACTGTGCTGGTATAGTGAATAATGGTAGTACGGCTAATGCTGGATCATGTACTGCTTGTACTGGTGGAACATATTCTACCGGTGGTGCTTGTCAAACTTGTGGTGGTATTGTAAATGCAAGTCATACTACTTGTTCAAATTGTTTTGGTACGATAAGTTCGGATCATATTTCATGTACGGCATGTTCTGGTCAATCTTACGCTTCTAGTGCTAATAGTAATTGTAATAGCAGTTGTGCTGGTAATGTAAATAATAGTAGTACAACTAATGCTGGATCATGTACTGCTTGTACTGGTGGAACATATTCTACTGGTGGTGCTTGTCAAACTTGTGGTGGTATTGTAAATGCAAATCATACTACTTGTTCAAATTGTTTTGGTACGATAAGCTCGGATCGTATTTCATGTACGGCATGTTCTGGTCAATCTTACGCTTCTAGTGCTAATAATAATTGTAATAGCAGTTGTGCTGGTAATGTAAATAATAGTAGTACAACTAATGCTGGATCATGTACTGCTTGTACTGGTGGAACATACTCTACTGGTGGTGCTTGTCAAACTTGTGGTGGTATTGTAAATGCAAGTCATACTACTTGTTCAAATTGTTTTGGTACGATAAGTTCGGATCGTATTTCATGTACGGCATGTTCTGGTCAATCTTACGCTTCTAGTGCTAATAGTAATTGTAATAGCAATTGTGCTGGTAATGTAAATAATAGTAGTACGACTAATGCTGGATCATGTGCTAGTTGTACTGGTGGAACATATTCTACTGGTGGTGCTTGCCAAACTTGTGGTGGTACTTTAAATGCAGAGCATACTTCTTGTTCAAATTGTTACGGTACAATAAGTTCAGATCATTTATCATGTTATGCATGTTCTGGTCAGTCTTATGCTTCTAGTGCTAATAGTGGTTGTAATAGTAGTTGTACTGGCTTGGTGAATAATGGTAATACTAGTAGTGCTGGGTCATGTGCGGCATGTCCTCCTGGATCTTATGCGCCTTCTGCCTCGAGCAGTTGTACATCATGTCCAGCAGGTTCTTACTGTCCTGGTGGTAGCAGTATATCTGGTTGTCCGTCTGGTACAACGTCTAATGGAGGAGCTGGTAGTTCTGGTAATTGCTATTCAACGTGTCCTGGTGGAGCAATTTCAGATACTAGTGGAATTGGTGCATCAGTTCCTAATAATGTCAGCTGTAAATGTCCGAATTCTTCTCCTTACTGGGATGGAAGCAATTGCGTTGGATCATGTCCAAGTAATACGCCGTACGATATTTTTAAAGTATGTTATAGTTGTTATCAAGGTGTTGGGGTTAATTCCGGCCAAGTTTCAAAACAAATTGTACCTAACACATATAATTTATGTGCTTGTCCTATTACTGCGCCGGTTTGGAATTTACAAACTAATGTTTGTCAACCTTGTCCTTTAGGTGTGCCTACATATTGCTCTAATGATTCCATGAGTGGTTGTTTTTTATGCCCATTAAAATACCCGCTTAGTACTTCTATGTGTAATACTATTGGTGGTTCAATTAATATCCAAAGTTGCTATCTACCTGGGGTTTCAATATGCTCCGGCCATTATGGTAATGCTTTGCATAATAGTTGTGTTTGTTATGTTGCTCCTGGTACAAATGCAAGTAATTGTGCTAATTCATTTTAAATTTTTCTGTACAATCATGAAGCATACTACATACATTTATGTAAAACATTAACTAGATGAGACTGCGCAAACATAAATAATATTGCTTACTTTATCAGCATAATAATTTAATGGAATCGACATACATTTTGGAAAAATCATTCGAATTTTGCGATCAATATCACAAGAATAACTGTCATTCAAACCTGGTTTGGCGATAATATTAAATATTGCAACGCCATTATCCTCTAATATAAAACGAATATCTTCTAAATATTCAGCACTTAAAATATGTGATGGTATAACATGCTTAGTGCTATAGACATCAGATATAACAGCTGAATATTTTTGTTTATTATGTTTAGCATTTTTTACAAAAACAGCTGCATCTGCCACTTTAAAATCACCATGAATATTTTTACTAAAATATTCATTTACGATGCTTTTTAAGTCAGGATCTATATCAACATATGTTATTATATTATCTTTGTTACCATCTGCTGTAAAAGAAAAACCACCAGCCCCTAAGACTAAAATGTTTTTATTAATAAATCCAAGATCATTAAATAAAATTTTCTTGATTAATTCTATATATGAGAAGCCTTGTTTAGTATCTTGTTGTATCATGGAACTTGGAGATTGATTTATGCTAAATATTTTATTATTAACGCCATGTATAATTTTATAATTTCCATAAGCATTGGTTACAGTAAAAAATTTTTTTTCTATGGTAATATTTAAATAATAACAAATTGGAATTATTAATAAATATAACAAATTAATTTTTTTATTAAAAATAGCATGTTTTGGATGTTCGAAAATTTCTTTTAATGTTTCTTTCAACGAAATTAAAATAAACAATAAAAAAATTATAAATATAGTCGTTGCAATGCCAACAAACCTCATTAATAGTATTGGGGTAACTATAGAACCTGCTAATATTCCAACCATACTGGCATTATTTATAAATATTTTAGATTTACCAAAAAAATATGCAACTGGTACGATTGTTATTAGTAAAAAACTAAATAAAATAAAAAAAACATTAACATTTGGTTTGACAGTTATAATAATTAAGTTACAAAATTCTAAAAAAATATATGATAAGCCAATTCCAAATATGCTGGCTATAATTAAAAAACTTCTTTGCAGAGTATTGGTAGGGTTGGTTTTGTTAGAATTTTTATTGCTATTATAACCAAAATATATTGCTATTAAAAACGTTGCTATAGTAAGGCCCATTATAATAATGTTTTCGCCAACAATGGGGGATAATTGTCTAATAGTTATAAGAATACTAGAAATAATCGCAAAACCTGCTGCAAAACAAGTTAAATTTTTCAAATTAAAATTTTCGCAAAAACAACTCATGCTTTATTGCCCATCCAAATATTTTTCTGCATCTAATGCAGCCATACAACCAATGCCGGCGGATGTAATTGCTTGTCTATATATTGGATCACAAACGTCTCCTGCTGCAAAAACGCCTGGGGTTGAGGTTTTTGTAGCCATACCGCTTGTACCGCTTTTTACAACTATATAGTCATTCAATAGTTCTAATTGATCTTTGAAAATTTTAGTGTTTGGAGTGTGCCCTATAGCTATAAATACTCCTGGTACTAATAATTTTTGAGAAGTTTGGTCAATAGTATTTTGAATACTTATTGCATTGACTCCACTATCGTCCCCTAAAACCTCATGTAAAATTGAATTAAAATAAACCGTGACTTTTCCAGCGTTGATTTTATTTGTTAATTTGTCAGTTAACATTTTTTCGGCACGGAACTTATTACCACGATGAATAATAAAAACATGAGATGCTATATTGGATAAATATAGTGCTTCTTCCACTGCTGCATTACCACCGCCTATTACTGCTACTGGTTTGTTTTTATAAAAAAAGCCATCGCAAGTTGCACATCCAGATACTCCTTTATTTAGAAATTTTTGTTCCGATGGTAACCCAAGATATTTTGCTGTAGCTCCTGTTGCGATTATTAATGCGTCACAAGAATATTTATGATCTCCAATTAATTCAAAAGGTTTAGATTTTAAATTTACTTTGGTAATTTCATCTAAAATAATTTTGCAACCGACGGCTGTAGCATGTTGTTCCATCCGTTCCATTAACATAGGTCCTTGTAGGCCGGCAGGATCACCAGGCCAGTTGTCTACATCCGTAGTTGTCATTAATTGGCCACCCTTGGCTAACCCGGTTATTATAGCTGGAGATAGATTGGCTCTTGCTGCATAAATTCCTGCTGTAAAGCCAGCCGGACCTGATCCTAGAATAATTAGTTTATAATGTTGAGATGGCATAAAATCCCTAAAATTCATTAATGATAGATCTGTGTTAAAATAAATTGTATATTATGGCTAGTTTCGGCAAAAATGAAAACATTTGAAGATAATGAGTAATAAAACAAACCGATTAAACAAAAAAAACTCTGCAGCTAACCGCAAAAACCAAGTTCATTCTTATTCTGGTACTAATTTAATAATTTTTAATCATATTAAAGAAGGTAGCTTAATAATTTTATTGGCAATCTCAATATTTTTTTTAATTGCATTTTTTAGTTATCATCAGTTCGATCCTGGTTGGTCTAGAACTGCCCAACATTTGCAAATTTCTAATATGGCAGGAAATGTAGGGGCATGGTGTGCGGATTTGTTTTTATATTTTTTTGGTGTTTCTGCATATTTGTTCCCAGTTATGTTCATTTATAGTGCTTTTGTTATATTGGTGAATAAACAATTCAGCAATACTATATTGTTGTGGGTTGTTAGAATTTTTGGTTTTAGTATAACTGTACTATCGGGATGTGGAATAATTAGTTTGTTTTGTCGTTATAAAATAATGATTGTTCATTTGGTTATGCCAGTATCCTCAGGTGGTGTATTAGGGGATGCCTTAAGTGATTATTTTTCTAAACATGCTAACTTTTGGGGGGCAGTTATAATTTTAATTCCTTGTATGTTGGCAGGTATAACGGCCATGACGGGAATTTCTTGGCTTAACCTTATAAAAATAATCCATTTGTTAGTTAAAAAAACATTAATTATAATTGGTAAAAATGTTTTTTATATTTTTACTAGCACGAAAAATTGCGTAACAATTTTATTATTAAAGATTTTAGAAATAAATAAAAAACGCGGTGCAGTTATTTCTGTTAAAGAATCTAATAAATCGGTTAAATTTGTTAAAGAATCACCTGTATTACCCATCAAAGCTGCAGCTGTATTACCGCAACCTGTTGTACCTAATTCAATCGATGTTCAACATGAGGCTGCTAAAAATTTTATTAAACAAATAAAAAATAAGACTAGTATTATTAGTAAAAATATTGTTAATAAAAATTCTAAATTACCTTCAGTGAATTTATTAGAAAAATCTAGCAGTGAAGATCTTAAGTATTATACAGAAAACTTGCCAGATCCAGCAAATATTCAAGCTAAATTAGCGGATTTTGGCATTTCTGTGCAAATTGCAAATATTTTTCCAGGACCTGTTGTTACCAGAATAGAAATGGAGCTAGCACCGGGTACTAAAGCTAGCAAAATTACGACCTTATCTAAAGATCTGGCTCGCTCACTTTCTGTACCATCAGTTAGGGTAGTCGAAGTCATTCCTGGTAAAACAGTAGTTGGATTAGAAATTCCTAATAAGAAACGCGCTTTAGTACGTCTTAGAGAAATATTATCATCGGAACAGTATATAATGTCTAATTCTCCGCTTACTTTAGCTTTAGGAAAAGATATATCAGGTATACCAGTAGTTACTGATTTATCTAGAATGCCACATCTTTTAGTGGCAGGTACCACAGGTTCGGGAAAATCTGTGGGGGTCAATGTAATGCTGCTTAGCATTTTATTTAAAGCAACTCCAGATGACGTTAGGTTAATATTAATTGATCCAAAAATGTTGGAGCTGTCAATCTATGATGGAATACCACATTTATTAACTCCAGTTGTTACAGACATGAAAGATGCAGCTAATGCACTTAATTGGTGTGTCTTTGAAATGGAGCGTAGATATAAATTAATGTCTAATATTGGAGTTAGAAATTTATTAAGTTTTAATCATAAAGTCCAGGCTGCAAGTAGTACTCGTAATCCGATTATGCATCCATTTTACAATGCAGCAGTTCCAGAAGATCTCCAAAATAAAAAATATTTAGAAAAACTACCGTATATAGTAGTTATTATTGATGAATTTGCAGATATGATGATGGTCGTTGGTAAAAAAGTAGAAGAGCAAATTTCACGTATTGCTCAAAAAGCAAGAGCTGCTGGCATTCATATGATTTTAGCTACACAACGACCATCTGTCGATGTTATTACTGGATTAATTAAGGCTAATATTCCAACTAGAATTGCTTTTCAAGTTTCATCTAGGATTGATTCTAGGACTATCTTAGATCAACAGGGGGCAGAGCAATTATTAGGAAATGGTGATTTATTATATTTACCACCAGGTAGTGGTATTCCTGTTAGAATTCATGGTGCGTTTGTAAGTGACGAAGAAGTACATAAAGTCGTAACAGCATTAAAAGAGTCTAATCCAGATGGGGAACGAGATAATTTTGTGATTAGTTTAGAGAAAATGCAAGATTTATCAGAAAATATTGTTGGTACAGATCCTTGTGAAGAATTAGATCCATTATATGACGAAGCAGTTGCAATAGTAACTAGTTCGCGTAAAGCTTCTATTTCTTATTTGCAACGTCGTTTAAAAATAGGATTTAATAGAGCAGCCAGGTTAATAGAAGATATGCAAAACCAAAACGTAGTGTCTAATCAAAACAATGGTGTTAGAGAAGTGTTAGCACCACCTCCACCAGGTAGTAGCAATTAAAAGATTATTTTTTATAGGAGATAATAATGTGGATCTACGCAAAAAACTCATGTTTTTTCAATTTTTAAGTTTAAATGTAACTTTAATTTTATTATTTCCTATTTTAACATATGCAGATCATATTCAAGATAATATTGCCGCAACACAATTAACAGAAATGTTAAACAACATTACTATTATTAATGCGCATTTTACTCAAACTGTTACCAATAAATCTGGATTGATACTTCAAGAACAATTAGGCACAATACAACTAAAAAAACCAAATTTATTACATTGGCAAGTGTTATCACCTGATCATATGTTAATTGTTACCGATGGCAATAAAATTTGGAATTATGATCTAGATTTAGAGCAAGTTACGGTTAAAAATTTTTCATCAGAAATAACTAATACTAAAATTGCCAGTTTATTATTTGGTGATTTACAAAAGATGTTAAATAATTTTAACGTGGTGAATTTAAATAATGAATGTAATACGGATTATTGTTTTGAATTAAATAATAAAAACAATAATACTTCAGAAGAAGATTCTTTTACTAAAGCTCATTTGGGTTTTAATAAATCTAAGCAATTAACTATGTTGCGGTTATATGATCAATTAGATCAAGAAACTGTTTTTAATTTTGTTAAATTTAAAAATACTGTGGACAATAAATTATTTAAATTTACTGTACCAGATGGGGTGGATATAATAGAGGAGTAGTATTTTTTAGGTTAAAATGTAACAAAACCCTTTTAGAGGTTATGCTTTTTTTCCTATTATTATAAAGCTGAAAAAAACTATAAATAAAATAATTGCAGCTAATTTTCGTATAAATCCTACCTTGCCATGTGTCACTATAAAATCATTGTTCTTATCCCATGAGGTTATATTTTGTTTCTGTAGCTTACTGTATGCACTCCATTGGGTTAGCATAGTTATCAGCGGTATACCCATACCTAAACCATTGAACCATACACAAATGCTTCGTTTAAACGATTCAATGAATGATAATTTATTACCATCTCTATTTGTCAAATTTACGCACAATAGCCACTTACCAAGCGTAGTTCCAATACTTGATAACAATAACGTTTCTATAAAAATCCAAACAAATGCTATTACAAACCCCAAAACTATATCTGGCGTGTCTAGTAAGTTTGGAGCAAAAATACCTATTAAAACTCCAAGCATTAAAGAAAATGAGAGAACATCTATGGATCTTGCAAAATAACGAACCCAAGGTCTAGGTGTGGAAATGGTTTTATTTATGTTCTTTGCTAAAGAAACCTCAGATTTTGATTCATTTAGAGAATTAAAATCGAGACTAGGTTCATTTTTACATTTTGACATGTTACGCCTAATTTTTACGTGTGTATTCATTGTTATTATAATTATTTATAGATATTTTATATAAAAACACGTAACAAGTAAAATTGATGATGTGATAGAGAAGCAATATTTTCCAAGCTAACTTGCCAAATCAGTAATCTGCTTAACAGTTAAATTTGTTATTTCGCTAATAAGTTTTGGTTGTAAGCCTTTTTCTAACATAGAGATAGCTATTTGCTCTATGCCTTTTGCTATCCCTTTTTCTATGCCTTTATCTACACCTTCGTCATATTTTTGATCTAACCCAGCTTCATAGTCCATTTGATTTTTTATAACTGCTTCGTAAGTGTTTAATTCTTCTTCGTTCCAGTTAAAACACACTAATTCTTCATAAGCTCTTTGGATAATCAGATCTTGGCCAATTATTTTAGGTAAATCTTCTGTACTAGTTTCTCTAGCATGTTTAAAAAAATAAGCCCATTTATCAACCATGGTATATAATTGTCCAACTGGTTTGTTAAATTTCTCTAATTCTAAAAAAGTAAAAGAGAAGTCCTTTAAATCATGCTCAAAACTATGCTTATCTAAAATGACATGTTCAGATATATATCCAGCTTTATCAGGAAACATAATAAAATCGGCAATTGCTAAAAAAATTACTTCTTTTAAATTATCAAACTTTTCGCCTATTTTTAATTGCGAACCATAGGCTTTAGCAGCATAATATTGGGCTCTTTTAATAAAGCTTTTGTCTTTAGATACTTGCATCTCTACTATATAAATATTACCTAATTCATCGACACACTGAACATCTACAATACTAGTTTTTCTTGATGCTATGGCTGGATCTTGTACAGGTTTTAAAAATTGTACGTCTATAATTGGCAGCTTTTCTTTAAATTCTAATATATCATTTAAAAAATGAATTAAGATGTCTTTGTTTTTTTCTGTACCAAAGATCTTTTTAAACGCCATATCGTTTTTTGGATCTAAAAATTTAGTTAACATAAAATAAAACATACTATGTTTCCTATAATGAAGTTATAAGCAAAATTATATAATATTTTTTATTGATAATAATAATTGTATAATAAATCTGAATAATTTAAGAGATGTAAATGGCAAGTTAATTATCAGTCGTTTGACTAATGGTTTTAATAAGAGAGGGTAATAGTGCTAGATTTAAAATTTATTCGTCAAAATAAAGATTTAGTTAATAACGCAATAAAAACTAAAAATATCAATTTAAATTTAGATGAACTACTTAGAATTGATGCTAATATCTTAGAATTGAAAAAAAACATGCAGCTATTAGAAGAAGAAAAAAATATTAACGCTAAGCTAGTTCCAAAATTAAAAGATCAAGATCGATTAGTAGCTATAGAAAAAGGCCGTAAAATTAGTGTGGAAATTGAAGATCTTAAACCATGCCTAAAAACTTTTGAAAATGAATTAGAGTCATTATTGTTATTAACTCCAAATATTCCCTCTCAAGATGCTCCAATAGGAATTGATGAAAGTGAAAACGTAGAAATTAAACGTGTTGGAGTTCAAACAAAATTTGGTTTTACACCATTGGATCATGTAACAATTTTAGAAAAAAACAATTGGGCAGAGTTGGAAAGAGTAGCTAAAGTGACGGGTAGTCGTAGCTATGCCCTTACTAATGATATGGTTCTTTTAGAAATGGCTCTTTTACGATTTGGTATGGAAAAAATGAAGAGAAAGGGTTTTACTCTTATAACAGTTCCTGCATTAGCCAGAGAATTTGCTTTTGTAGGAACTGGGCATTTTCCAACTGGTAAAGATCAAGTATATTTTATTCCATCAGATGAACTTTATTTAACTGGAACTGCAGAAGTTGTACTTAATGCATTGCATGGTGGCGATAACCTTACAGAAGCTGATTTACCAATTCTTTATGCAGGTTTTTCTCCGTGTTTTCGAAGAGAAGCAGGTAGTTCTGGACGTGATACAAGAGGTCTTATTAGGGTCCATCAGTTTTATAAAGTAGAGCAATTTGTTATTTGTAAAAATGACGCCACAGAAGCTGAACATTGGCATAAAGAGCTACTTAATACCTCGGAAGAAATAGTTCAAGATTTAGAATTACCCTATAGAGTAGTCGATGTATGTACTGGGGATATGGGGGCTGGTAAAATTCGCCAATATGACATTGAAGCATGGGTACCTAGCGAAAATCAATATAGAGAAACTCATAGCTGTTCATCTTTACATGAATGGCAGGCTAGAAGAACTAATCTTCGTTATCGTGATGCAGAAAGTAAAATGAAATATTGCTACACTTTAAATAATACAGCAATTGCTACTCCAAGGATCATGGTGCCATTTTTAGAAAATCATCAAAACGCTGATCTAACGATAAATATACCTGCTAAACTACAACCATATCTTGGAGGTATGATTCAATTAGGAGAATAAAGTTATGGAAGACAACGAAAAATATCAAGCATTGTTACAAAAATGTGATTTAACTTGCAAATCTTTAATTGAATTGTTAGCAAATATTTCTGAGTTAATGCGAGGTGATGTTAGCGGTTACGCTAAACAAGTTGCAGATCGTGCATTAGTATTAGCAATTAGTTTAGGGCTTAAAAAACCAGAAACTCATTATATTTATTATGCTGGATTATTGCACGAAATAGGTGTATTTTGCGCGCCACCTAAATTACAAAAAGATCTTAATCAGCAAAACATAACTTCAAGCGAAATAATGTTATTAAAACAAATACCTAAAATGGGATATTTGTCATTAATGTCAGTGGATATTTTACAACCAGTTGCTGATCTTATTTTGCATCATCAAGAATATTTAGATGGTAGTGGTTATCCAAAAGGCTTGCGAGGAGATGCCATACCTTTAGCTGCCCAAATATTAGCAGTTGCTGTCGATTATCATAAAATTTGTTTTGGAAGATTTTTTCAAAAACAAGTAAATGAATTTGAAGCATTTAGTTATATCAAAGAGCGTAGCGGTATTCTTTATAATAGTGAGGTTGTGGAAAAATTTAGCCAAATTTTAAGTTTTGAAGATACTCCAAAACTTAAAAACGACAATATAGTTAAATCTAGTGAATTACGACAAGGAATGATTTTATCTAGGGCATTATTTTCATCTAATGGTTTAGAATTGTTTCATAAATGTAGAGTGTTAAATCAAAAAGATATTAATGCCATTCTTAACATAGAAAATATGAATGGTCGGCAATTAGAGATTTTTGTTATGACAACCCAAGCTCAGGATTACAGTAATCCTTTTGTTCAAGCTGATCTGGATTTAAAAGAAATTAGTATTTTATTAGGTGGTGGTAATTTAAATGATTTATAAATTATTAGAATTTAGATTTCAGCCTCACTAATAAAAAGTTAAACATACCGCCAGATACTTTTATATTGCGCTGGCCGACATAGCATTACTAATAATTCATATACGTCCTGACTTTATTATCAAAATCCGGGATCGAACATAACTTTTATGTAGTATATTTAAATTATATGGTTAACTAACAATGTTTAAGTAATGTTTGGATAATGATATGCTTGGTATAACTTGTAAGGGTAGACTTAACAGAACACAATATTGGCTTAGAGGAATAGTTGCCCCATTAGTCATAGGGTTTATGCTAGTTCAATACCTTACTCCAGCATCAAATGATCAACCAGATGGAACTCCGGAATATCCTTTTATTAGCGCAAGGCGTGCATTAGCTAGAGAAGTACTATTGATTAAAAAAGAATCAACAGATAAAGAACATGATTTATCTAAAGACGCACTTTTAGAAAAGGCATTAGATCAGCTAGAGCGAGCTGAAAAAAGGCAAATGTTAGATAGTATATCAGGGCAGTTTAAGGATAGAGCTGGTGCTAAGCCATCTGAGCAAGAAATGTCAAAATTTGAAGAACAAATAAATCAACAATATGAACTACAATCTAAACTAATCAGAGAAGAGAATAAAACAATGTTCATAGGTATAATAACTAATAAAAAAGATCTCAAATGCCCTTTTTATAATATAATCCTTCCTATAGTTGATATTATAATTAACGCCAAAGATATGCCAGAGGATAAATTAGAAAAATACACATCAATATATAATAGTCAAGATAATTTGGAGTTATCAAAACTGTTAGAGCATTTTGTTTTGACTATGTTATTAGAGCTATATGCTATATTGTTTTTGTTTTCCACTGCAATTAGACGTGGTCATGATTTAAACAAATCTGGGTGGGTAACTGTTATAATGGCTTTTATACCTATATTAAATGTAATTTATAATCTTTATTTAATGTTTTTTAGAGGAACTTCTGGTTCAAATAATTATGATTAAATTTACTTTGGGAGTGTTTCATATTTGGGTTACTTTAAAAATTGCTGTAACCATTTTCTAGAGATTTCACCAACGCACTTGTCGGTCTGTGCTACCTCAATTATTTCTTGCTTTAAACATTGTGAATTACCAAACATCTCGTTCATCAAGGTATTCCATTTATCAGCCAAGTCCAAGTCATTAGTAGAATTCATTTCAACTTGATTAAGTAGGCTATACATTCGTTCCATATAATAAGCCTGTATTGCTTTGTCAAGCCACTCTACAATCTCTGGAGAAAAAAAATATTCGCTATTTTTGCGATTTTTTTTAAGGCTTTGTTCCAAAATAGAATGTCTCAAGTTTGCATATTCTTTGCCATATACAGCATTGATCATTTCCACGAATTGTTTTGCGATATTAATACCAAAATCACTTTCTGGGCTATTGTTAGGATTGGATCTTATTTGTTCAATTAAATTGATATAAGTGTTTTTAAAGATGATTTTATCGTCGGCAGTCAATTTAGGTTTTAACTCAGCTTCAGAATCTGTATAACCTTTTAGTTCTTTTGGAGTAAGTGCTGTGCCAAACCAAGGTTCTTTAATTGTTTGTGTTGTACGATATACTTCAATTAATTTAATAATAGTTTCCCAAGGAATTAATTGATCTGAATTTAACTTGGAAATAATATTTTTCAATGTTTGGCTGAGGGCAAGTAAAGTTTTAGATTTTTCTTCTAAAAATCGTACTTGCGCTAAAAGATGCATTAGTATCTCGACATTTTCGGCAAGTAGTGTTTTTATTTGTGAAAGTGCAAAACCAAAAAACTTTAAAGCAATAATCTGTTGTAGTTTTAACAAATCCTTTTCAGAATATAAACGATATCCATTAGTAAGCCTTAAAGACGGCTTTAGCAAATTAATGCGATCATAATGATGTAGTGTTTGCACCGATACACTAGTAAGTTTGCTTAAGTCTTTTACATACCATTGAGTCATCATTTTACCTGCTGTTTGAAATAGGTAACAAAAGATAAGATATATAGTAACTATAGTGTCAAGAATTTTTTTGAAATAAACAGAGCTTATTGTTTATCCAGTGGAATGGATGACAATTATTATATATGCTATTTGTAAGCTTTAATTCTTGGTGAGTGAAGTGTTTTTGCAATTAGACAAGCTTGAAAATCTCAAGCGTTATGTTCATGCTATACCTATATGCAGGGATTGCAAGAACAATAAAATTTAATTGAAGGTTTTGGAATATATGGTGCGACTAATATATATCTGCTTGACTTAATAGAAAAGTTTTTGTTAATGTGATTAATAATAACTTTCTAAAGATCGCCTTCTAAAAATAATAACAATAAAAATATTTTTATATTATTTAAATGATAAATAATAATCAGAAATAATGCCTATATAGATATAATATAATTTAAAGAAAAATGCCTATATAGATATAATATAATTTAAATAAATGCGTCATCGATAAAAAATTGTTGAGTTGACAATAATGTAACATTTTATATTTATAATGGGCTTTATATGAAAAGTATTATTATATGTACTGATGTAGATAAAATTTTATTTACAAAACAACATGCCGAAATAGACACAGTTGCAAAAAATTGCGAAAAGATTTTCAATGAAATAGACACAAACATGAAACAATTAACTAAAAATACAGAACAATATAATAAATTAATGTTAAGCAACAATATGGTTTTAAAATTAACCAACCAAATTCAACAAAATGATATTGTTATAAGTGAAGGTAGATCAGATAATTTTCATACTGAATATGAAAAAATGATAAAAGTATTAAATAAAATGTCCAGCATTTCTGGATACTTAGAAGACTTGTTGCATACTTTGTTTGTGAGCAATAGCATTATGGATTCAATAGAAGGTCAAGATGACATCAAATGAGATTGTTAGGTATGGAGATAACTTTCGGTGTAGTTATATTAACTATTTATTGCCTTATTAAGTGGCACCTTTTACAATGCTTCCATGAATTTAAATTTTTTAGAATTTGAACAACCAATTGCTGAATTAGAAGAAAAAATTAAAGCACTTCGGTTAGTTGGCAACGATACAGAAATTAATATTAGCGAAGAAATTGTTCGATTAGAACAAAAAAGTCGTGACTTAACAGCTCATATCTTTAAAAATCTTTCTAGTTGGCAAATAGTACAATTAGCAAGACATCCTAAGCGTCCTTACACACTAGATTATATTCAGTATATGATTACAGATTTTGATGAATTACATGGAGATCGTAATTTTGCTGATGATAAAGCCATGATAGGTGGTATTGGTTTATTAGATAATATTCCAGTAATGATCATTGGTCAGCAAAAAGGACGTGATACCAAAGAAAAAGTTATACGTAATTTTGGTATGCCGCACCCAGAAGGCTATCGTAAAGCTATGCGACTAATGAAGCTTGCCGAAAAATTTAATCTACCAATTATTACATTAATCGATACTCCAGGTGCATATCCTGGAATAGAAGCTGAAAATCGTGGTCAAAGCGAAGCTATTGCTTACAATCTAAAAGAAATGTCTTCTCTTAGAGTGCCAATTGTTTGTGTAATAATTGGTGAAGGATGTTCTGGCGGTGCATTAGGTATTGGCGTTGGTGATCTTACTTTGATGCTGCAATATTCTTATTATGCGACAATCTCTCCAGAAGGTTGTGCAACGATTTTATGGAAAAGCGCAGAAAAAGCAGCCGAAGCAGCCCATGTTATGGGTATTACTGCTAATCGTTTATTAGAAATAGGTTTAATAGATGAAATTATTCCTGAGCCATTAGGTGGTGCGCATCGTTCTGTTCAAGAAACGGCAATTATATTAAAAAGTAGATTAATTTCACATTTATCAAAATTAGATAAGTGGTCTTTGGATATGTTAGTTGAAAATAGATATTTGCGTTTAATGAAATATGGTCGTTTAGTGTAGTGTTGCCTGTAAAACCTAGTCTTTTAACTAAAGAAAGTTTTTATGAAGCTTGTTTAAACTTAGGTTTAAATCAAAATCCAAATCTAAATAATCAAAACAATATAAATAATAAAATCCAAAATATTTGGGTTGGTTTTAGTGGTGGCTTAGATTCAAGGGTATTACTAGAATTAAGTTATTTAATATTTTCTAATAACGCCAACTATAAATTACGTGCGGTGCATATTAATCATAGCGTTAATAAAAATGCGGATTTATGGCAAGAACATTGCTATACAGTTTGTAAAAATTTAAACATAGAATTTCAGGCAAATAAAATAATTGTAAGTAATGATCAAATCAGCAAGTTTGGAAGCCTAGAAGCAGCGTTACGTTTTTGTAGAATGGATGCTTGGCAAACATTATTATCATCAGGAGACATTTTATTATTGGCGCATCATTTAAATGATCAAGCAGAAACAGTATTTTTAAGATTATTAAGAGGAACTGGATTAAAAGGTTTAGCGGCTATGCGTCCAGTAACTATGTTTGGTAAAATACAACTAATCCGTCCATTATTAAATAATTCTCGTCAAGAAATTGAGGATTTTGCTCAAAAACATAAATTAGTATACGTGCAAGATGATAGTAATTTAGATCCAAAATTTACTCGTAATTTTTTGCGGCTCGCTGTTTTTCCAAAATTTATTAACAATTGGCCAAAATTTATTAATAATATTGGGCGTACAGTTAAACATTTACAGCAAACAGATTTGTTTATTGTTAAACAAGCGCGTGCAGCATTATTAAATTGTTATGCATATGATAATTGTTATGTTAAGTGTTCACAGAAAAATAACAATAAAAATATTTTATTAATTAATAAATTGTTACAATATGATTCATTCTTGCAAACAGAAATTTTGCGGGAATGGATTGTTAATCATGGATTTTATCCACCAGATGAAAATAAATTAAATAAAATTTATACAGAAGTAATTAGTGCGGGTATTGATAGACAACCAAAATTAAATTTACGTCAATATATAATTTGTCGGTATCGTGATAAATTGTATGTTTACCCCGCAAATTATTTTAAACAAAAAAAACCAAGTTTTAAAAATATAATTGGAGATTTAGAGATTTATGTGGGTGACTCTATTTCGGTGGTAGGTATTGTGCAAGCTAAAAAAATATTTCAAAAGTTTGGAATTCCTCCTTGGCATAGGCATGATTACCAGTTAGTATTTTGGCGTAAAGAATTAATTGCCATTCTTGGTTTATGGTTTAAAAAGGTATAAATATGGCTGATTTCAATAGCAAATATATTTTTGTAACAGGTGGTGTGGTTTCTTCATTAGGTAAAGGCATTGCTGCTGCATCATTGGGTGCAATTTTAGAATCCAGAGGTTTAAAAGTTACCTTAATAAAGTTTGATCCATATCTAAATGTTGATCCTGGAACTATGAATCCGTTTCAACATGGAGAAGTATTTGTAACCGATGATGGTGCAGAAACAGATTTAGATCTAGGACATTATGAGCGTTTTATTAGCACTAAAATGAGCAAAAAAAATAATGTTACTAGTGGGCAAATTTATGAATCGGTAATCATCAAAGAAAGAAAAGGACAATATTTAGGGGCAACAGTTCAAGTTATTCCGCATATTACTGACGAAATCAAACAAAAAATCATTGAAGGCAGCAAAGGATTTGATGTTAGTATTATAGAGATTGGTGGTACAGTTGGGGATATAGAGTCATTACCATTTTTAGAAGCAATTCGTCAAATGCGTATTGAATGTGGTCAATCCAATACTTTATTTATTCATTTAACGTTATTGCCATATATTGCAACCGCAGGTGAAGTTAAAACCAAACCAACTCAACATTCTGTTAAAGAATTGCGATCGATTGGTATTCAACCAGATGTATTATTATGTCGTAGTGTTCATCAATTATCTAAAAATGATCGAGATAAAATTGCGTTATTTACTAATGTTGCTAATAAAGCAGTTATTTCTTGTGTTGATATGCCAAGTATTTTGTCTATTCCGATGGAACTTGCCAAACAAGATTTAGACAAAATAGTTTTAGAAAAATTAAATATTACAGCCCCTATTGCTAATTTATTCGTTTGGCAAGAAATATTTGCTAAACTACAGCTAGCAGAACAGTCTATTAATACAGTCAAGATTGCTATTGTTGGTAAATATGTAAATTTTAGCGATGCATATAAATCATTAAACGAAGCATTGATTCATGCTGGGATCCACAATGTAGTAAAATTAAAAATTATTTACATAGATGCAGAAGAATTAGAGAAAGCTAATTCTGAACAATTAGCTGTTTTAAACACTGTGGATGGTATTGTGGTTCCTGGTGGTTTTGGTAAACGTGGTGTTGAAGGAAAAATTAAGGCGTGTGAATTTGCTAGAATTAATAATGTACCGTTTTTAGGTATTTGTTTGGGATTGCAGGTTGCCGTAGTCGAATTTGCCAGAAATGTTTTAGGCTGGCATGATGCAGATAGCACAGAATTTAATCCAATTGCTGGACATCCAGTAGTTGCATTAGTTACTGAATGGTTAACAGATTCTGGTGTTACAGAGCAACGTAATAATCAAACAAAATTAGGTGGCACCATGCGATTAGGTGCACAAAAAAGTATATTAGCTTTAAATTCTAGGATTAAGGCAATATATAATAAAGAAGAAATTTTTGAAAGACATAGGCATCGATACGAAGTTAATGAAAAATATTTAGAGCAATTGGAACAAGCAGGTTTAGCAATAACTGGTCGTTCTATAGATAATTTAGTTGAAATTATTGAATTTCCTAAAAACAATTGGTTTATTGGGTGCCAGTTTCATCCAGAATTAACTTCCAAGCCAGGAAATGGTCATGTATTATTTAATAGTTTTGTGGCAGCGGCTTTGAAATATAAGAGATAAATTATGAAATTATGTAACTTTGAAATAGGTATAGATCAACCATTATTTTTAATAGCTGGCCCTTGTGTCGTTGAAAGTGAACAATTAGCTATAGATACTGCAGGATTTCTGCAATCTATTACTAAAGAATTAAATATTAATTTTATTTATAAATCATCTTTTGCAAAAGCTAATAGGACTTCTAAAAATGGGTTTACTGGTTTGGGTTTAGATAAAGCTTTAAATATTTTAAGCAAAGTAAAAGAGCAAATTAAAGTACCAATTTTAACTGATGTACATACTGATACTCCGTTAAAAGAAGTTGCAGCGGTTGTAGATATTTTACAAACTCCGGCGCTTTTATGTAGGCAAACAGATTTTATAATGGAAGTTGCACGAACTAACTTGCCGGTAAATATAAAAAAAGGCCAATTTTTAGCTCCGTGGGACATGCATAATGTAGTAGAAAAAGCTAAATCTACTGGTAACAATAATATTATGGTATGTGAGCGAGGAGTTAGTTTTGGTTATAATTATTTAGTGTCAGATATGCGTTCCTTAGTAATTATGCGAGAAACTAATTGCCCAGTAATTTTTGATGCCGGTCATTCAGTACAATTGCCAGGTGGTCTTGGAGATAAATCATCTGGACAAAGAGAATTTATCCCAGTGTTAGCACGAGCCGCAACAGCTGTTGGAATTTCTGGGCTTTTTTTAGAAACTCATCCTAATCCAGATCAAGCATTATGTGATGGGCCTAATTCATGGCCATTACATAAAATGCGCGATTTATTAAGATCTTTAAAAGATATAGATCAACTAGTTAAAAGAGATCTAGAACAATTAGTTGGGGAAGATCAATAAAATTGATATTTAGCCGATGTGGTGAAATTGGTATACACGCCGTCTTCAGGTGGCGGTAGAGAAATCTGTGCCGGTTCGAATCCGGCCATCGGCATAAACAAATTTGTTTTTTGTTAATTATATAACAATATCGCTTAATAAACTGATTAGATTTGTACTATTATTATAAAATACTCAAACATCAATAATAAACAAGGCGAAAAAATGCTCACAGATCAAAGTATTCCAGTAGAATCCAACATCGATTCAGTTGAATCAAGTACCGAGAAAGAAAAAGAGACATGTTCGGGAAGGATTCACATAAATAGTACTGTGATTTTACCCAAATCTGAGCCTTTAGTTATAAAACCCTAAGTAAAGCACTGAAAAAATCAGTTATAACTAAAATGTATAATACTACCAGCCATGACATGACTAATGCTTGTATAATTAGTGTGACTAATAATAACTTTGATGGTAATCATATTATTAATAACATGAACTCTTTATTTACTATGCAAGCAGATCAAATCAACGGCAATGATGTTGTTACTTTATTTAATTACCAATCTCAAGCTATATTACCAAAATATGAATTAGAAAAAGAATTATTAGAAGTAGAGAAAAATAATCCTATTGTTGTAATGAAAAAAAACAAATGTAACTTATTTTTTTAACCCTGTATTGTCAAGAAAATTATTGAAAACAATAAAATAAAAAATTACTTATATATTTTATTATTTATTTATTTTATTATGATCTTTATTAATGGATTAGAGCTACAATCTTTCATTTTAAAGAAGTTCAACAACTTGAGGATGATTAAATATGGTTTGTAAATGGCCACTGAATGGATATCTTGTAAACTTACTAAATAAGAAGTGTTTATTCCATAAATGATACTATATCAACAATATCTACCAATATTATTATTATTTTTAATAAGTATTTTATTTGCGTGCTCACCACTAATTTGCAATGTTTTAATTAATTTTTTGATTAACAGAAAAAATCCTAATAAAAAAATTATAGAATTAAGTAAAAACAACCAATTGTCAGCATATGAATGTGGTTTTGAACCATTTTCTGATGCTAGGTTTAAAGTTCCAGTTAAATTTGCATTGGTTGCAATTTTATTTATTATTTTTGATTTAGAAATAGTTTTTTTATTTCCTTGGGCAGTCGTTTTTTCTAAATTAACCATAGAAGCCAAGTTGGCCATGGGGTTTTTTTTGTTGATTTTAATAGTAGGGTTTATTTATGAATGGAAAAAAGGTGCATTAGAATGGGAATAATTGGTGATCCAACTGATACCACAAGTACAACTCATAGTGGTTTTATTATTACCAATGTAGATCAATTAATTAATTGGGCTAGAAGTGGCTCGTTATGGCCAATGACTTTTGGTTTAGCATGTTGTGCAATAGAAATGATGCATGCTGGTGCATCTAGATATGATTTAGATCGCTTTGGGGTTATGTTTCGTCCAAGTCCTAGGCAGGCAGACGTAATGATTGTAGCTGGCACATTAACTAATAAAATGGCTCCTGTTTTACGTAGAGTATACGATCAAATGGCTTTTCCTAAATGGGTAATTTCTATGGGATCTTGTGCTAATGGTGGCGGTTATTATTATTACTCTTACTCGGTCGTTAGAGGATGTGACAGAATTATTCCAGTTGATGTTTATGTTCCAGGATGTCCACCAACTGCAGAGGCTTTAATCTATGGTATTATGCAGCTGCAAAATAAAATCAAACGCTCTAACAATATATACTTATGATTTGTATTTATGATTGAACAAAAAATAACCAAAAAATTTTCACATACCAACATTCATTGTCACCCTAATGTAAAGTTTAATCAGGAATTTACTATAGAAATACTAGATACAGAAGATTTATTAATTTTACTACAGTATTTAAAAGAAGAACCAGGAATTCATTGTGAACAGTTGATTGATTTATGTGCAGTAGATTATTTGCATTATGGTTTGTCGGAGTGGGGCACAAAAACAGCGACAAGTGGCGGATTTAGTCGTGCAGTTCAAAATAATACTAAGGAATTTACAGAACAAGCTGATACAAATCGATTTGCTATAGTATATAATTTGTTGTCTTTGTCTAATAACCAACGTATTAGAGTAAAGTGTTTTTTGAATAATTCAAATTTAAATGTACCATCATGTATAGCTATTTGGCCATCTGCTAATTGGTATGAGAGGGAAGCATTTGATTTGTTTGGAATTAATTTTACTAATCATCCAAATTTGCGCCGCATTCTTAATGATGATGATTTTCAAGGTTATCCATTTAGAAAAGATTTTCCATTAGTTGGTAATTTAGAGGTTCGATTTGATGCTAAATTACAAAAAGTAATTTATGAACCAGTAAATATTGAACAACGTATTTTAGTTCCAAAAGTTATACGCCAAGAAAAAAACAGTGAAACCAAATGAGTGATACTAAAACCAGCATTATAAATTTTGGACCGCAGCACCCAGCAGCTCATGGTGTGCTACGTTTGATTTTAGAATTAGATGGAGAAACAGTTATTAGTGCTCATCCTCACATTGGGTTTTTACATCGTGCTACCGAAAAATTAGTAGAAACAAAACCCTATAACCAAAATATAGGTTACATGGATCGTTTAGATTATATTTCTATGATGTGTAATGAACACGCATATGTATTAGCAATAGAAAAGCTTTTAGCGATTAGCCCACCAATTCGTGCTCAATATATTAGAGTAATGTTTGATGAACTAACTAGAATTTTAAATCATTTATTATGGTTAGGTACTCATTCGTTAGATCTTGGAGCAATGAGTATGTTTTTATATTGTTTTAGAGAACGGGAAGATATTTTAGATTGTTATGAAGCAGTGTCTGGTAGCCGTATGCATGCTAATTATTATCGTCCTGGTGGAGTAAGTCGTGATTTACCAAATAAAATGCCTAAATATCAGTCATCAAAATGGCATAATAACAAACAAACAGCTCAATTAAATCATAATCGAGAAGGAACATTATTAGATTTTATTTGGGATTTTACTGAACGGTTTCCTAGCAAGATAGACGAATATGAAACTTTGTTAACAGATAATCGTATTTGGAAACAACGTACTGTAAATATAGGAGTTGTTTCACCTGAGCGTGCTATTGCATTAGGGTTTACTGGTCCCATGTTACGTGGTTCTGGAGTTGCTTGGGATTTGCGGAAAAAACAGCCTTACGAGGTATATGATCAATTAAAATTTAAAGTTGCACTTGGTAAAAACGGTGATAGTTATGATCGTTATTTAGTGCGAATTTCCGAAATGCGAGAGGCTAATAATATTATTCGGCAAACAGTCGTTTGGTTAAAAAATCACTTAGGTCCAGTTATGTTGGATAATCATAAAATTACTCCACCAAAGCGTGAAGAATTAAAATCAGGTATGGAGTCTTTAATTCATCATTTTAAATTGTTTTCTGAAGGATATTGTTTACCAAAAGGAGAATGTTATGCGGCTGTTGAACATCCGAAAGGAGAATTTGGAGTATATTTAATTTCTGATGGTGCTAACAAACCATATCGCTTGAAAATTAGGGCAGCTGGATTTGCACATTTGTCAGCAATGAATGAGATGACTAAAGGACATTTGTTGGCTGATGCTGTTACTATATTAGGAACTCAAGATATAGTATTTGGAGAGGTAGATCGTTAATGGATAATATAAAGTTATCAGCAGAGATGATTTCTGAAATAGAGGAATGGATTTTAAAATTTCCTGCAAAACAGAAAAGATCAGCCGTTATTGCAGCTTTAACAATAGTGCAACGGCATAATAATGGCTGGTTAAGTCAAGGATTGTTAGATGCAGTTGCTGTTTATTTAGAATTACCAACAATTGCTGTATACGAGGTTGCAACTTTTTATAGTATGTTTGAATTACAGCCAGTTGGTAAATATAAAATTTGTGTTTGTACTAATTTGTCTTGTATGTTGTGTGGTTGCAAAGAAGTAGTGGCTCATTTAAAAAACAAGTTGGATGTAGATTTTGGGGAAGTAACTAAAGACGGCAAATTTAGTTTAAAAGAAGTTGAGTGTATAGCAGCTTGTGATAAAGCACCAGTTATAGAAGTCAATGGTAAACAATTTAAAAATGTAACCACTCAATCAGTGGATGAAATTTTAGTGAGTTTAAAATGACGTCTAGTTATGATTATAAAATTTGGAAAAAAGTTTTAGCAAAAGATCTAAACTTAAAAAATATTATCAATCAACTATCCATTTCTAATTTACGTTCCAGAGGCGGAGCCAATTTTATTTCTGGCTTAACTGTTATTAATCGTGATGACAACCAACAAAAATATATAATATGTAATGCTGACGAGGGAGAACCTGGTACTTTTAAAGATCGTGATATTATGTTGTATCAAACTCAACAATTATTAGAAGGTATAGCAATTGCTGGATTTATTATAGGAGCAACAGTTGGATATATTTATGTTAGAGGGGAGTTTTTAGAACCGTTTGCTAAAATAGAACAAGCTTTGAAGGATGCCTACACTAAGGGATTTTTAGGCAAGAATCTCTTAAATTCTAATTTTGATTTTGATTTATACGTTGTGCATGGGGCTGGTAGTTATATTTGTGGAGAAGCAAGTGCCATGCTGGAATCAATAGAAGGTAAAAAAGGTTTTCCTAGAGTTAAACCACCATGGCCAGCTACTTATGGATTATATGGTTTTCCAACTGCGGTAGTTAATGTTGAAACTTTAGCAAGCATCCCAAGCATTTTAGAGCATGGCGGCGAGTGGTACTTAAAATTAAGTAAATCAGCAACAGGTGGAACTAAAACTTTTAGTGTGTCTGGCCATGTAAATAAACCTGGTAACTATTCTGTTCCATTAGGAACAAAATTTACTGATTTATTAGCTATGGCAGGCGGAATGAAAAATGGTAAAAAATTAAAGGCCGTTTTACCAGGTGGCTTGTCCTCCCAGGTTTTGCCAGCAGGTTTAATTATGCATTTAGACTTAGATTACGATCTTTTAACAACAGCTGGTTCAACATTAGGATCTGGTGGAGTGATAATTATGGATGAAACCACTTGTATGGTATCCATGTTAACCAGAATTGCAAAATTTTATATGGATGAATCTTGTGGTCAATGTTCACCATGTAGAGAAGGTACTGGATGGATGTATAGAATAATTAATAGAATTAATCAAGGACAAGGTACGTCAAAAGATTTGGAAACTTTAGATAATGTTGCAAACAATATTTCTGGTAAAAGTATTTGTGGACTAGGTGATATGGCAGCATCGTCAGTTAAAAGTTTTATAAAACATTTTCGTAATGAAATAGCTAACAAAATTAAATTTGGATCTAATATTTATGATCAAGATTAAAATAAATGATCAAACAGTTACAGTAAAATCTGGAACTAAAATTATAGAAGTGGCAGATAGTTTATCTATTCCTATTCCGAGATTTTGTTATCATGAACAATTATCTGTTGCTGCAAATTGTAGAATGTGTTTAGTAGAAATCGCCAATGTACCAAAATTATTACCAGCTTGCTCAACTTATGTTGCAGAAGGCATGCAAATTTTTACGGCATCTGAAAAAACTATAGCTGGACAAAAAAGTATCATGGAATTATTACTGGTTAATCATCCATTAGATTGTCCAATTTGTGATCAAGCAGGAGAGTGTGAATTACAAGATTTATCTTTACAGTTCGGCAAAGATGTATCAAGGTATAAAGAAGCTAAACGAACAATTGTTGATCAGAATTTAGGGCCATTAATAGCTACTAATATGACGCGTTGTATACATTGTACTAGATGTGTACGTTTTGGTGATGAGATTGCTGGTAAGCGTGAATTGGGTGCAGTTCATCGTGGTGAATGTATGAAAATCACTACATTTGATTCCAATCCTATAAATTCAGAAGTCTCTGGTAATATTATTGATTTATGTCCAGTTGGGGCATTAACCTCCAAGCCATATATGTTTAGCGCAAGAGCTTGGGAATTACAGCAAAAATCTGGAATTAGTACTCATGATTGTATTGGTTCTAATATTTTTTATCATATTAATAATGGCCAAATTAAAAGAGCAGTTCCTTGTGGTAATATAGAGATTAATAATATTTGGTTGTCAGATAGGGATAGATTTGGTTTTTTAGGTGTTAATACTCAAGATCGTTTAAAATATCCATTATTAAAAAAGGACAACAAATGGTGTGTTGTTACTTGGCCAGAAGCCTTATCTTTTATTAACAATAAATTATCCAAAATTATTAAACAATACGGTGCTAACCAAATTGGTGGACTTATTTCACCAAATGCTACTTTAGAAGAATGTTTTTTATTTCAAAAATTATTTAGAGATTTAGGAAGTAATAATGTTGATCATAGATTGCGTCAATTAGATTTTCGTGCGCAAGATATGGCTCCTTTATACCCAAACTTAGGTTTAAAAACTATTGCAGAACTTGCAACTCAAAAATTTATTTTATTAATTGGTTCGCATATCAATAAAGAGCAGCCAATTGCTGGTATTAACATAAGAGCTGCAACAGTTGCTGGTTCTTTGGTAGTTGTTATAAATCCAGCTGATTTTACTTTTAATTTTGATGTTTATTATAAATATATTACTCCATATGCCGATTTAGTGACTCCTCTTTTGCAAATTGCCAAAGCAGTAAGCAGTCTCACGAACAATCAATTGCCGATTGGTTCTGAGAACTTACTGAAAAATATAAAATATACCGAATCAGATCTAGATATTGCTAAAAAAATATTATCGACAGAACCTGGTAAATCTTCGATTATTTTAGGACTCTTAGCTATTAGTCATCCAGAATATTCTAGAATTGTAGCGATTAGTAATTTGATTTGTTTGCTATCCAGTGCCAAATTTGGTTGTTTTTCGGATGGAGCAAATAGTGCTGGAGCTTGGCTTTCGGGTTGTGTTACACGTTCAATGCAATCTTTAAATGCGAGAGAAATGCTTCAAAATCCATTAAAAGCCTATGTTTTATTAGGAATAGAACCAGAATTAGATTCTGTATGCGGAATAGATGCTCAAAACACTTTATTACAATCAGAATTTGTCGTGTCTATTACAGCATTTGAAAGTGATTTGTTACTTAAATATTCAGATGTTTTATTACCAATGACTGTACCACAAGAATCTGGCGGCACTTATATTAATATCACTGGTTGTTGGCAACAATTTGAACCAGTAGCTATTCCTCCAGCCGAAAGTCAAACCGCGGTTAAAATTTTAATGGCATTAGCTAAAGATTTTGGTTGGGATTTTGCTAATTTAAATATAGGATCACTAGTTAAGCAAGCAGCTTCCAGTACAATGCATAATACTTCTTGGCAATGGTGGTGTCCGCAACTTGAAAATTATTCAGCTGATTCAGCTAGTGCTTTTGTACGTGTTGCACCAATATCTTTATATGCAACTGATCCAATAATTAGACGATCCAAGAATTTACAAGAAACAAATGATGCCGCAATTGAAGTGTTAATTAATCCAAAAGCTGCTTCATTTCTAGATTTTAAAAATGGTGATATTATTAAAATTATTTCTGTGGATAATTTAGATAATATAATTCAATTGCCAATAACAATTAGCAATAAGATTCCAGAAGGCTGTGTGTTAATCAATCAGGTTAACACAACAACTCTCGTTAGCTTACCGTACAGTAAATTAATGTTAGAAAAAATCATAGTAGAGAAAGTGCATGCTTAATGTGGCTGATATTTTTATCAAAATTATTATTTTGCTTATTGCATTAACAATAATGATTATTTTTTATACGTTATGGGAAAGACGATTTATTGGTTTTATTCAAGATAGACTTGGACCAAATAGAGTAGGACCATATGGATTATTACAACCAATCGCTGATGTAATAAAATTATTACTTAAGTCTATGATTATTCCAAACAAAGCAAATAAATTTTTATTTATCTTAGGTCCAATTGTTACAGTTGTTGCAGCATTATCTGCATGGGCAGTAATTCCAGTTAATCAGCAATTTGTTTTATCAAACCTTAATGTGGGATTGTTGTATTTATTAGCAATGACTTCTATTGGAGTAAATGCTGTTATTATTGCTGGTTGGGCATCTAATTCTAAATATGCACTGCTAGGTTCTATTCGAGCTGCAGCCCAGATGATTTCTTATTCTATTCCAATGAGTTTAGCAATAGTTGGGGTTTTAATGAAATCAAATAGTATGAATTTAACAAATATTGTAAATGCTCAACAAGGTGGAGCATCTCATTGGTTTTGTATTTCATTATTACCTTTGTTATTTATATATTGGGTTTGTTCTATGGCCGAAACAAATCGGTTACCATTTGATGTTGCAGAAGGAGAATCAGAATTGGTAGCTGGGTTTCATGTGGAATATTCTGGTATGGGTTTTGCATTATTTTTCTTGGCTGAATATAGCAATATGATTTTAACTTCTGTGCTAACCGTGATAATGTTTTTTGGTGGTTGGTTATCACCATTTAATACATGTTTATTATGGGTTCCTGGTGCTTGTTGGTTATTTATTAAAACTTTCATTTTCATGACATTGTTTTTATGGTTAAGGGCTACATTACCAAGATATAGATATGATCAAATCATGTGTTTATGTTGGAAAATTTTTATTCCAATTACTTTATTGTGGATTTTTGTAGAAGCTGTTTGGCTTCATATGACTATAGGTGTTATATGATTAAAAAATTTTTAAAGTTTTTAAAATATTTAATCAGATTTTTTAAGAAAATTGGATTAATAGATATTTTAAATGGCTTAATACTAACAGGTAAACATGTGTTTTCTACCAAGGTTACTGTGTTATATCCAGAAGAAAACACTCCAAAATCATCGAGATTTCGTGGGCTGCATGCGTTGCGTCGTTATCAAAATGGTGAAGAACGTTGCATTGGTTGTAAGTTGTGCGAAGCAGTCTGTCCGGCATTAGCAATAACTATAGATTCTACGGTGAGTGTTGATGGTACACGTCGTGCCAGCAAATATGAAATTGATTTGTTTAAATGTGTGTATTGTGGTTTATGTGAAGAAGCATGTCCAGTCGATGCTATTGTGCAAACTAATATTACCGATTATCACTTTTCCAATCGTGGTGAACAAATTTTAACTAAAGAAAAACTATTAGCAATTGGTGATCAGTATGAGCCACAAATTATAGAAAACAGGACCAGTAATGCAGCTTTTCGTTAACAGCAATTTTATATTTGATACAGCAAATATTTTTTTATTATTGCTGGCAATATTTGGATCAATTTTAGTGATTAAATTTAAAAATCCGGTATATGTAGTATTTAGTTTAATTTTAACTTTTTTAGCAACTGCAATTTGTTGGATTATATTAAATGCTGAATTTTTAGCCTTTACTTTAATTTTATTATATGTTGGTGCAGTGATGGTGTTGTTCTTGTTTGTTATTATGATGTTAGATCTAAAACCACAGTATAATGATATTAAAGATTTAATTGACAGAAAAAACCATTTTTTAACGAAACAATTATGCAAATCATTGCCAATAGCAATTGGTTTGGTGGCAATTTTTATTTACATAGCTAAAGATTACAGTTTTTTAGTAACTACGAGTGGTGCAGATAATAACCTGTATTTATTAGGACAGGCATTATTTACTGATTATATGCTGCTGTTTTGTGCGGCAGGATTGTTATTGTTAGCATCCATAGTGGCGGTGGTTTATTTAAGTCATACTGACAAAATCAATAGAAAATTGCAATCTATTGACAAACAAACTGTTGCTAACAAGGACGATAGATTAGAAATGCGGGATACAATATGAATTTGTCTATATACTTAATATTTAGTGCAACTATGTTTTGTATCGCAATTTTAGGGATTTTATTAAACCGTAAGAATTTAATTTTATTGTTTATATATATAGAATTGATATTATTGGCAGTCAACACGAATTTTGTGGCTTATTCTAAGTTATGGAATGATATTAATGGACAAGTGTTTGTATTTTTCATTTTAACTATATCAGCAGCTGAAACAGCTCTTGGTTTGGCTATTTTGATTAAATTATTCAAAACAAGCACATCGCTTAACATTGCAGACATCGCAAAGCTGAGGAATTAATGCCAAATTTAAATTGTTTATGTATAGCATTGTTGTTATTTCCATTGGGTGGATCTATTGTTACTGGTCTTGGTTGCAAATATTTAATTAACACCATAACTACTATAATTAATATATTTTGCATAACAATATCTGTATTAATCGCTATATATTTTTTATGGGGATTTTTTATTGATAATTTTCAAGTTATGAATAGCACATGGTATGTTTGGGGTGTATCGGGGGGTATTCAATTTAAATTTGGGTTTTTACTAGATAAATTAACTGCAATTATGTTGGCGACTGTATCTATCGTATCTTTAATTGTCCAAGTATATAGCATAAAATTTATGCAAAACGATTTAAGTTATGCTAGGTTTTTTAGTTATATTTCTTTTTTTAGTTTTTCCATGATGCTGTTAGTTATTGCTGATAATTTTTTACAATTGTTTTTTGGTTGGGAATTAGTCGGATTATCGTCTTATTTATTAATAAATTTTTGGTTTAAAAAAGAATTAGCGAATTTGGCAGCTTTTAAAGCTTTTGTAATAAATAGAATAGGTGATTTTGGATTGTTACTTGGTATTGCTGGAATATTGAAATGGTATGGTAGTTTAGACTATCTTGTTGTTTTTCAACATTTACCACCATCAGCTCAAGTGCTTAATATGATCTGTGGTTTATTATTTATAGGAGCAATGGCTAAATCTGCCCAAATTCCTTTACATGTGTGGTTGCCAGATGCAATGGAAGGACCAACACCAGTTTCTGCGTTGATTCATGCGGCTACTATGGTAACAGCAGGTGTTTTTATGCTTGCTAGAATGTCACCGATCTTTGAACACAGTGAGTATTGTTTAAATGCCATACTCTTTGTTGGCACACTAACAGCGTTCTTTATGGGAATTTTAGCAATAATATCCAACGATATGAAACGTATTATTGCTTATTCAACTATTTCACAACTAGGTATTATGATGGCAGCTGTTGGAGCTTCAGCTTATGCAGCTAGTATATTTCACTTAATGAATCATGCTTTTTTTAAAGCGTTATTATTTTTAGGGGTTGGTTCAGTAATTTTAACTATTAATTCAACTGAAAACATTCATGAATTACCAGCAGGGTTAAAAAAACATTTGCCGACAACTTATTGGTGTATGCTTATTGCAAGTTTGGCAATAAGTGGTTTTCCGGGTTTTTCTGGGTTTTTTTCTAAAGATTTAATTTTAGAAGCGGTGCTTGGATCTGATTTACCGTTTGCTAATCATGCCTATTATTTATTGTTAATTTGTTCAGCAATAACAGCTTTTTATAGTTTTAGATTGTTGTTTTTAATGTTTCATAAACAAGAAGTTAGTCTGGAAAAATCTGTTTACCAAAAACCATCAAAAATAATCTCTGGTTCAATAATTATTTTGGCTGTTTTTTCGGTAATAATGGGTGGGTTGTTAATGAGATTTGTAATAAACAATAAATTATTTGGTGCTAGCATTTTTGTTTTGCCTGAGCATGACTTCATCACGGATTTCTATGAAGAAAAATTTTCTGGAACATTGTTAATGTTTTTACAAGGGTTTGTAAGCCAGCAAGGATTGTGTACTTTTTGTGGGATCATTAGTGCTTTTATATTGTATGTTAAAAAACCATCTTTGCCTGATTTGATTGTTATAAAAATAAAAAATAATTTTTTATTTTTATTTAAATTGTTGCAACATCAGTATTTTTTTGAGGAGCTAAATAAATTTATTATTATGGTTTTTCAAGGTTTGTCGAAAATATTTTCTAAAATTGTTGATCCATTATTAATCGATAAAATTTTGGTGGGTGGAGCGTCGGTTGTTGTGGTTAATTTTTCTAAAGCTATTCAAAAACTACATACTGGATATTTATACAATTATATATTTTTCATGTTAAGTGGAGTGTTAGCAATATTATTATGGTTAATTTTGACAATATCTTAAGTATCATAATTTGGTTACCTATTATAGCTGGGTTATTAATTTTATTAATCAACAATAAATATTCAACTAAATTAGCTGTATTAGTTGGGGTTGTTGGTTTTGCATTAAGTTTATTGTTGTTGCAAAAATTTGATATTTTAAAACATGGTTGGCAATTTGTTGAACACTATAAATGGTTACCAGAGCTTGGTGTTTGTTATTCGTTGGGAGTGGATGGGTTTTCTGTATTATTTATTGCATTATCTTGTTTTGTTAATTTGTTAGTGTTAATCGCTGGATTACAGTATAGTAAAATAAACCAGCAATACATGGCTTATTTTTTAATTATGAATGGGTTGATAACTGGCGTGTTAGCAGCTACTAATGCAATTTTGTTTTATATATTTTTTGAAGCAATGTTAATTCCATTGTTTTTAATAATTGGTATATGGGGCGGAACAAATCGTGTTTATGCGACGATAAAGTTTTTCTTATATACGTTCGTAGGTTCGGTGTTGTTTTTGATAGCCATTATTTATTTGTATAAAATGGCCATCAATTCTGGCGTAGAACAAATGAAAGCGTTTGATATACAAAATTTTTATTTGTTAAAATTAACTATTAAACAACAAATATATTTGTTTGTAGCATTGTTTGTGGCATTTGCTATTAAGGTACCCATGGTACCTTTGCATACTTGGTTGCCTGATGCACATGGGGAGGCTCCAACTGGTGGCTCAGTAATTTTGGCAGCTATTACTCTTAAAATAGGTGCTTTTGCTATGTTAAGATTTTTATTGCCAATTGTACCAGATGCTTGTTTTTTGTTTAGCAAAATTATTATTGGCATATCTTTGGTTGCTATAGTATATATTGGATTTATAGCAGTTGCTCAAAAAGATTTTAAAAAATTAATAGCATATTCTTCAATTGCCCATATGGGGTTTGTAACCATGGGCATGTTTGTAGCATTAGCATTAATTAGACAAAAAGATTTTAATTTGGCTGCATCTAGTCTGCATGGTTCGTTAATCCAGATGTTATCGCATGGTTTAATTTCTGCTGCCTTGTTTTTTTCTGCCGGTATTTTATATGATAGAATGCGCACCAATAAAATTAAAGATTTTAGTGGGGTGGTTAATCCTATGCCAATTTTTTCTGGGATGTTCATGTTGTTTTGTTTAGCAAATGTTGCATTACCAGGAACCACAGGGTTTGTTGGCGAATGGCTGATTATCTTAGCTGGCTTTAAATATAGCGGATTAGTTGCATCTGTTGCTGCAACCAGTTTAATTCTTTCAGTTAGTTATACATTGTGGATGTATAAACGAGTCATATTTGGTGTTCCAAGTGCTCATGTAAATTTTTTAGCAGATTTAAATTGGCAAGAGACTTTAATACTTGGCAGCCTTGCATTTTTTATTTTGTTGTTTGGTATTTGGCCAGCTCCAATTTTTGATATATTAAACAATGCCACTTTAGATTTAATTAAGATAATGGAATAAAATGATCATTCAAAATATTATTCTCAATAAATTAATATTGCCTGAAATGTTAATAGCAGGTTTTGCCTGTTTTATTTTATTGACAGATGTTTTTATCTCGCAACGATATAGAATAGTTACTTATGTTCTAACTCAATTTTCTTTGTTAGTTGTGATATTTAGTATTTATGGTAATTTTAAAAATCTACTTAATGTTCAAAATTTTCAAGAAGAAAATATTTTTTTAATTGATAATGGTTTTATATTAAATTTGCAAATTAATTTTTTAAAATTAATTATTGCTTGTTTTATGTTTATAATTTTTGTATACGCCAAAGATTATCTCAAGTCTAAAAATTATTTTTGTGGTGAATATTTTGTTTTAAATTTATTATCCATGCTTGGGGTGATGATGTTGATTTCTAGTCGTCATTTTTTTAATTTTTATTTTGGTATAGAAATGTTTTCTTTACCAATATATGCATTAATAGCATTAGAGTCACAACCAGCTAATCTAGAAGCATCTCTAAAATACTTTATATTGGGTGCGATATTTTCTGGAATTTTGCTGTATGGTTTATCATTAATATATGGTGCTAGCGGTAGTTTAGATTTTAAGTCAATTGTTAATTTTATAGAAACTCAACATATTAGTATGTTATTTAATGTTGGAGTAACTTTAGTATTAATTGGTATATTTTTTAAATTAAATTTAGTGCCAGTGCATATGTGGGCACCAGATACTTATCAAGGGGCACCAACAGTTGTTACCATGCTTATTGCAACTTTACCAAAAATTGCAATGATTAGTATTTTCAGTCATCTGCTTTATGATGTATTTCCAAAATATATTAATTACAATTGGCAAATATTGTTAATAACTGTTTCTATATTATCAATGTTTATTGGCAATATAGGTGCTGTATTGCAAAACAATATTAAAAGATTGTTAGCATATTCAGCAATTGGACATACAGGATTTATGGTTTTGGGGTTGGCCGTTAATAGTTCTTTAGGTAAAACAGCTGCAAACTTTTATGTAGTACTATATGCATTAATGGCTGTTGGAGTATTTGGAATAATAGTTATTTTTAGCAAAAACAATATGGATTTTGATAATATTAAAGATTTTTCAGGGTTGTCAAAAAAACATCCATGGTTAAGTGGTATGTTGTTAATTTTATTATTATCTATGGTTGGTATTCCACCAACTGCTGGATTTTATGCGAAATTTTTAATTATAAAAGCATTAATAGACGTTAATTTAATGTGGGTTGCAGTTGTTGCGTTATTGTTGTCGGTGGTTAGTTTATTTTATTATTTAAAAATAATTAAAGCCATGTATTTTGTAGATATTATGGATATTACTAATGACAGTTATAATAATACGACCTATTCGAAACAAAAAATTAATTGGTCTTCTATGGCAGTTTTGTCTGTAAACGGCATTGTAGTATTAGGGTTGGGTGTTTTTCCGGTATTTATAAATAGTATTTTAATGTATTTTAAAATATAAAAGTTAATTAAAAAGATTTTGGGATATGAAATTTAAAATGGAGCTATAATAAATTAAGTCCAATTAACAAGTATGACATTATTGTTGAGATAATTTTAATATCTAATTTGTTGCTTGGTCGATTAAGATTGCTAATTATGGTTGTTGAGATTTTAATTGTTTTTGGCGATATGATTTATTTTTCATTAAATTAATTTTAATAAATTCAATAAAATGAGCAACAAGATTAAAAGTAAATTTAAAGGATTTAAATTTAGCGTTAGCGGCTTTAATTTAATAGAGCTAATGGTTGTTCTTACTATATTAGCAGGAGTTACAGCTGCGTCTGTTATTAAATATAAAGATTATTCAACACGAGCTGGGGTTAGTAACGTAACAAATTATGCGGAGACTATTAAAGCTAAGATAATGCTTTATTATGCTGATCAAGAAGATTTTCCACCGGCCTCTCAAGCTGCAGATTTGCAAACTATAGATGTAAACAATAAAAAATATATTGCAAATATTGTCTATGTTAAAGGTTTAACTGGACTACCTACCAATGTTACAAATAATATTGGTGATACATCCAATGTTTTAGGTTTTGTTGAGTTAGATTTTGATCCATCATTCTTACCATCTTCTACCACTACAACAACTACAACAACCACAACTACTTTGCCGGATTCTGCCAAAATATATTTTGTAGCAACATTAAATTCTGACCAAGAAGTGCAGTGGAATCAATTTTCTGTTGGTATGCAGCAACAATATAGTCCAAAAGGTTATGCTCAAGTATGTCCTGGTAACCAAGTAGCTAGTGGTAGTTCTTCAGTTTGTGATTGTAATTATGATGGTAGTACTTATAAAAGTAGTAGTGATTGTTTGCAGAAACCAATTAATTCGGTTCTAAACCCAACAAAAACTGGGTATTCTTGTAATCCTGGTTTTTTTGGTTATGATTGTTCGCCCTGTGTACTTCCTGCTGGTGCTGCTAGTTGCGATCCTACAACTGGTAACGTGGCATCATGTAATGCAGGGTATGGTATGGTTTCAGGTAGTTGTACTGCATGTGCCGCTGGCTATTACTCTACAGCTGTAACGACAGCTCCTTGTATTCAATGTGCGGCCAATCAATATTCTGCTGGTGGCGCAGATACATGTCATAATTGTCCAACTGGATGCACAACTTGTTCAAGTTCAACTAGTTGCAGTGGTTGTACGGCAGGTGGCGGTACTAGTGGTTATGGTTTATCTGGCACTAGTTGTACTCAATGTTCATCAAACCAATTTTCTACAGGGACAGATGCATGTCAAAAATGTCCAAACGGATGTGTTTCCTGCTCACATTCAGGTAGTTGTAACAAATGTATAACTGGTAGTGGCACTAGTGGTTATGGTTTATCTGGAGGTAGTTGTACTCAATGTTCGTCAAATCAATATTCTACAACAGGTACAGACGGATGCCAAACATGTCCAAACGGATGCACCACTTGCTCAAGTGCGACTAGTTGTAGTGGTTGTACAGCAGGTGGCGGTACAAGTGGTTATGGTTTATCTGGCACTAGTTGTACTCAATGTTCATCAAATCAATACTCTACAGGGACGAGTGGATGTCAAACATGTCAAAATGGATGCACCACCTGCTCAAGTTCAAATAGCTGCAACACTTGTATAGCTGGTAGCGGTACTAGTGGTTATGGTTTATCTGGAGGTAGTTGTACTCAATGTTCATCAAATCAATACTCTACAGGGACGAGTGGATGTCAAACATGTCAAAATGGATGTACTACTTGCTCAAGTGCAAATAGCTGCAGCACTTGTACAGCAGGTAGTGGCACTAGTGGTTATGGTATATCTGGCACTAGTTGTACTCAATGTGCAGCAAATCAATATTCTACAGGGACAGGTGGGTGCCAAACATGTCCAACCGGATGCACCGCTTGTTCAAGTGCAAATAGTTGTAGTGGTTGTAAAGCAGGTGGCGGTACAAGTAGTTATGGTGTATCTGGCACTAGTTGTACTCAATGTGCAGCAAATCAATATTCTACAGGGACAGGTGGATGCCAAACATGTCCAGGCAACTGTGCCACTTGTTTGTATTACGCTGGCTCAGCTCATTGTATGACATGTAGCGCTAATTATATTTTAACTACCTTTGGAAATTGTGTAACTTGTGGTGCAAATAGTTGTTTTAGTGGTGATGTTTGTATAGATTGTGATCCAGGATACTACTCAGCTGGCGGCACTTGCTCTAGTTGTAGCCAATGTCCAACAGGATGCAGTGCCTGCACTTCTGCAACTCAATGTACTACTTGCACTAATAGTAGTAATTATTTTAATGGAACGGCTTGTGTTTCTTGTGTAGCAGGTTCTAGTCTAGCGAGTGGAGGTCAAAGTTGTATTACTACCATAGCTAATGCACTATGGAATTCTAACAATACTATTACTTGCACTAATGGTGCTTCTTTTAATGGAAGTGCTTGTGTAGCTGGTAGTGGTTGTACGACTACCGCAAGCACCCCAGGTGCATCTTGTTTTTGGATGCAAAACTATGGATCTTTCGCATGGGTACCAGCTTATTCTGACTATAGCGGCTGCCAAGCACTAGACAGTTGTGACGGAGGTGGAGGCCAATCAGGTGGGGGATGCTATAAATGGTCGGTGGGTAGTGATGGTTGTAGAAATCCATGGGGTTATACGATTACCAGTGTCACTACTTGCTCTAATAGTACTGATTATTTTAATGGAAGTGCTTGTGTTTCTTGTGTAGCAGGTTCTAGTCAAGCGAGTGGAGGTCAAAGTTGTATTACTACCATAGCTAATGCACAATGGAATTCTAACAATACTATTACTTGCACTAATGGTACTTCTTTTAATGGAAGTGCTTGTGTAGCTACTAGTGGTTGTGCGACGACCGCAAGCACCCCAGGTGCATCTTGTTTTTGGATGCAAAACTATGGAGCTATGGCATGGGTACCATCCTATACAGACTATAATGGCTGCCGAGCACTAGACGGTTGTGACGGAGGGGGAAACCAATCAGGGGGAGGGTGCTATAAATGGTCGGTTGGTAGTAATGGTTGTCGTAGTAGCTGGTGATTATTACGGGTCAAGCGGAAAACACATAGGCAATTACACCTATACTATCTAATCATATCACTAGTTTTGTGGATATAAACTTGACAGGCACTGGTCTTTATGTTGCAATTTGTTTAACTTAACTAATGATGATTTGTTAATATTAAAGGGGCTTTAATTTATGGCAAATGTATTACACCAATTTCAAACATATTTACAAGATGCACATGCTAAATCTAAATTATTTCAAAATGGTCTTGAAAAATTAATTCCAGAACAGCAATTTAAAAATTTAGTAGCCGAACAATTACATTTAGCAACAAACAATAATTCTGAAGTAGATCCAACTAAATTAGAAAAATTATTAGAATCAATAGTTCCATGTTTAGTGGCTGTAGATCCAGAAATAGTTAATAAATTAAAGGTGATTCAAAAAGAAGTAAATAATACAACAGATCAAAATCATAAATTATCTCATTTAAAGGCATTTTTAAAAAAAATATTACAAAATAAACAAAATAAAAAACTTATCGAAGATACCTTGTGGGAGCACTATTTAGCAAATCAGAGTAAATATGATCCATTATCATCTAAACCAATTAATGAATCGGTTACTAGCTATTTTCAGCAAATGCAAGCTGAACCATTAAAAAGAGCAGGATTCATTTTATTTACAGTATTTTTTGATTTTTTGGATCAAACACTATATGTAGCAACTAATGGTCAATTAAGGCTATCTAATGTTAGCGATAATTCCGAAAGAGATGATGCTGCTGAGGAGAGTTCGTTACAAAAACTTTGGAGACAACAAAAAGGTGTCCCGTTTCCTCAACCATAAATAAAAAGCTATAAATAAAAATTATTTATTTTATTGTTGTCTTAAATTTGTATTATGCTTTAAGTTATATAATATTATAGAGTAGCAAATTCATTTTTTAAGGACCAAAATTTAAATGTCGATTGCACAATCAGGCTTAATACAAATAGATATAAAAAATTTATCTAAAACATTTGATACTAAGTTAGCTGTTAACAATGTTTCTTTCACTGCTACTCAAGGGCAAATAGTTGGATTTTTGGGTCCAAATGGTGCTGGTAAAACTACTACTATGCGTATGGTTACTGGGTTCTTAAAACCAACAGATGGACAAGTACATATTAATGGTATAGATCTTTTAAAAAATCCTCTTCAAGCAAAAAAACAATTTGGTTACTTACCAGAAGGGGCACCAAGCTATGTTGATATGCGAGTTTATGATTTCTTAAAATTTATAGCCTCGATTAGAGGATATAGTGGTTCAAAGTTATCTGATTGTCTTGAAAGAGTGATTTATCAAGTAAATTTGCAAGAAGTGCTTAACGAACCAATCGATAAGCTATCTAAGGGATTTAAGCGGCGAGTTGGTTTAGCTCAAGCTATCTTGCACAATCCACCAGTTTTAATTTTAGATGAACCAACCGATGGTTTAGATCCAAATCAAAAATACGAAGTGCGAGAACTTATTAAGAACATGGCTAAAGATAAGGTAATTATTTTATCTACTCATATATTAGAAGAAGTAGAAGCTGTTTGTAGTAGAGTTATGGTTATATCTTCAGGTAAAATTATTGCGGATGGTACTCCTAAAGAATTATCCCATCAATCAAATAGACACACAGTTAAGCTAATAATTCAAAGTCCAGAAAGTAATGGTAATATTGATGTTACATCGCTACATCAGCAACTTAGTCAAGTAATTTTACAAAAAAACTTAGAATTAGTAGGATTGCATGCTAATACTGGTGAGTTAGAAGAGTTCTTCCGTAAAGTTACTCAATCAAATTATCAAGAGGTAAATTAAATGCGTAACATTTGGATTTTATTTAATAGAGAATTAAAAAATTATTTTATTACTCCAATTGCCTATGTATTTATAACTATTTTTTTATTGATGAACGGTATATTTACTTTTTATGTTGGTTCTTTTTTTCAAAGAGGTATTGCTGATTTAGTACCATTTTTTAGTGCTCACCCATGGATCTATATGATTTTTATTCCTGCCATCACCATGCGATTATGGGCAGAAGAAAAAAAACAAGGAACTATAGAATTATTGTTTACTTTACCAATTACCAGTATGCAAGCTGTAATTGCTAAACTATTAGCTGCATGGTGTTTTATTGTTATTTCTTTAGTTTTAACTTTTCCATTACTAATAGCAGTTAATTATTTAGGTAATCCTGATAATGGAGTTATTTTAGCTGGGTACTTAGGCAGCAGTTTGATGGCCGGCGCTTTTATTGCTATTGGTGCTTGCATTTCAGCAACTACTACTAATCAAGTAATAGCTTTTGTTGGATCTTTTTTAATGTGCTTGTTATTTAATGTTAGTGGTTTTCCTATGTTAACTGATTATATTAGTAAAATATTGCCTGATGTGGTAGTTGATGTAATCCAAAGTTTTAGTTTTTTAACAAATTTTGATGTGATTATAAAAGGTTTGCTAGATGCTAAAGTGTTAATTTATTTTATCTCAGTAATGTTAGCGTGGGTTATTGCAAACGTTGTTGTGTTAGAAACAAATAAAGCGAGAGATTAATTATGCAGATTAACAATAAAAATCAAAAATTATTAATTGTTTTAGGATTGTGTGCGATATTTTTTGGATTAATAGCTGTTAATTTTGCTAGTAATAAATTATTTGGTTTTTTGCGAGTAGATTTAACGCAAAATCGGATGTTTACTTTGTCGGAAGGTAGTCGTAAAATTTTATCTAGTATAGATGAACCTATAACTTTAAAATTATTTTTTTCTAAACAGTTAGCCAAAGATAATCCATATTTTTTAAGTTTTGCATCTAGGGTAGAAGAGTTTTTAAAACTATATAAGCGATATTCTAATAATAAAATTAATTTGCAAATTATTGATCCTGCGCCATTTACGGAATACGAAGACCAAGCGGTACATTATGGTGTGCAAGGTGTTCCTGTAAATAATGAATCTGAATTATATTTTGGATTAGTAGCAGTTAATTCAACTACTGTTAAAGAAGTAATACCTTTTTTACAACCAAATCGTGAAGGCTACCTAGAGTATGATATTACTCAACTTATTTCTAAATTAAATAATGCTGCCTCTAATAAAATTGCAGTAATTAGTAGTTTGCCAATTCAAGGAGAAACTGGATTTCAATTTATGGCAAATAAATCTAAACCATGGGTAATTTGGCAGCAAATTAAACAACAATTTGATGCTCAGATTTTAGGTGACCAAATAGATAGTATTCCAGAACATACCAAAGTTTTATTGTTAATTAATTCTGGTGAAGAATTACCATTGAAAACAGCACAAGCTATAGATCAATTTGTTTTAGGTGGTGGTCATGTTTTATTGTTATTAGATTCTGTTTCTGAAGTAAAACCACAAAATAATATAGAAACAACTGGGAAATCTGAAGAACTAGAAGAAATTAAAGTATCTATAACTAAATTATTACAAGCTTGGGGAGTCGATTATAATGCTGATCAAATCGTAGCATCTAGAGAGTTAGCGAAACAAGTTAGGTATAATTACGAGGGTAAAGAAATAACAGGATTGTATCCATTATGGCTAGATGTTAATGGATCATCATTTGCTAAAGATGATGTGCTAACTGCAAACTTAGCAAAACTAACTTTTGCAACAGCAGGCGCTATTGCACCAAATTCTCAAAGTGGTAGTAAATTTTCGCCATTAGTAGTGTTACAATCAGATGCCATGTTAGTTAATAAAAACGACGTAGCAAGATACAAAACTAATCCTATAAGTTTATTGCGCGAGTATAAAGCACAAAAAACTCCAGTAACATTAGCTGCTAGAATTACTGGTATTGTTAAATCAGCTTTTAGTGAACAGTCTTCGAAACAAGCAAATATTGTTATAGTTGCTAATGCAGATTTTTTGCACGATCATTTTTGGGCGAGTACTCAAAATTTCTTAGGTAATCAAATAGTTATACCAAATTCTGGTAATGGTACTTTTATACTAAATGCATTAGACAATTTAACTGGCAGCGATGCATTAATCAGTATTAGAAATAAAGATTTATATACTAGAGGGTTTGATAAAATACGTGAAATTGAATTGAAATCACAAAACCAATTTCAAAAAACCGAAGAAGCATTATTAAAAAGGATAGAGGATACTAAACAAAAATTGTCTGTTCAGGTCCAACAACAATTATCAGTTGCACATAAACATGAAGAAGAAGCATTTAGAAAAGATCTTATAGAAACTAGAAAACAATTAAGAGAAGTACGTAGATCGTTAAGAGAAGACATTCAAGTTTTAGAAAACAAAATTAAATTTTTCGCTATAGTATTTATACCATTATTAATAGTACTATCATTTATTAGTTATTGGTTAGTAGGTGCTAGGTTTACAAATATTTTTAGGCATAAAAAAATATGATAAAAAATTTAACTAAATTACAATATTTTTATATAGGATTAGTGGTATTAACATTAATATTTGCTGGTATTTTTGTTGCTAAAAATGGTTGCTGGCATTGTAAACAAAAAAAACATCAATTTAACAATTTGTTTTTAAAAAAATTAAATTCTAATAATTTAATTGATCAAATAAAAAAAATTCAGATTGAGTTTAATGGAGAAAAACTCACTATTGTGGCAGATCATAATGCCAACAAGTGGGTGGTGTTAGAAAAGGGTAATTATCCAGTTTTAGATTCCAAAATTAAAGAATTAGTTTGGGGCTTGGCTGATTTGAAAATTATAGAGCAAAAAACTATAAAACCTGAAAATTTTTCGGCATTACAATTAGAAGATATTAATGTTAATAAAAATGCAACCAGAATAACATTGTTGGATGCAGATAATAAAGAGATAGAGAGTATTTATATAGGTAAACGAGAATTTATAGCTAGCCCTAATGCAGATTATCAAGCACATATTTTTGTACGTCGTTCTTCAGAATTACAATCTTGGCTTGTGGCTGGTAGATTGGCAGATGGTTTTGCATTTAAGGATTTAGTAAAACAGCCAATATTAACTATAGATTTAGCAGATATTTCAGAAATAAATCTAACAAAACAAAACCAAGAAAAAAGTTCTATTAAAATAAAAAGAAACTTAACAACAGGTGAGTCACAATTATTAGATATTCCACCAAAATATCAAGTAAGAGAGCAATACGTGCTTGATAATATTGTTCAGCAATTTGCTTATTTAAATTATGATGATGTAATTCAAGATTCATCTCAAGCTGTACCAGTTATGCAAGGTAATGTGATCTGGTCTGTACCTAATAATAATGGTGCAGATAGTGTAGATACGATTAAAGACGCAATTCATAAAAAAAATTCTATAAATTTTGAATTGGTGTATATAAATAACAATTATTATTTGAAAATTAATGATACAATGTTAGAACATAGTAATTGGTTGTATAAGATTAGTGATTATGCATGTCAAAGTTTATTAGTTAATAAAAAAGATTTATTAATTGAATTAAAACCTGAATTGAAAAATAAGGGTAATAAAAAATAAAGGATATTATTGAGTTTAACTCAAAAAAACACAAGGAAAGTGATTGATAATTATTGTTTTGTGATGGGAGTCTTTTAGGTTACGTAGCCTAGAAGTTAATAATGTTTGTTTTATGTTTAGTTGGGTTCTTGAGCTAAGAAAGAAATTTAAAAATAGTTATAAAAAAGTTTCTAAAATCTTCCAAAAAAACAATTGGTATCTATTTCCGCAACAAGCAAGAGATTCTACGTGTCATTGTTTAATAATTTTTAATTTTGCATTATTACAAAAAATTAAAGCAGGTATTATAAAGCATGGTTGGCGTACTCAAGAAGATTGGATTGGAATTACATTTCCTGGAATAGTTGCTTGGCAACAAGCGATGGATCGGTTGACTAATCCAAAAATTGGTGACAATAATGCGTTTCATCAATATCAACAGAACTTGTTTCAAAATGGTATCCACTTAGATCAAATTTATACTGCTTCTGGGCGCAAATATTATAAATCAGAATTAAATCCATTAAAAAATTTACAAAAGATATGGTTATCACCATATCATTTTGTTTGTACCGAGAATCATCCAGATGTTATAGAAAAAACTTTACCGCTTTATTCGGATGGAAAAGAAGATTTTATTTTTGATATTAAGAAAAATTGTTACCAAAAATTAGAGCCAATTATAGATCATGGTATAGAGGTAAATAATCAGCATATAATTTATTTATCTAGTAGTAATAAAATGTTTAAATTAACTGAAGAATATAAAAATTATTTGAATTTACCTAATTATACTTGTTTAACAGCTTATCCATTCACATCGTCTTCTGCACAATTTAAATATGGTTATAAATATCAGTATCTACCAAAACAAGCTAAAGAAAATGTTTATTTTCATGTTGGATTGTTTCAACTATTAAATCTTGCTATGGGGATAGATAGAGAAAATAATTTTATTGATAAACATCATGAATTATATCTAGTATATAAAAATTTACGAGATGAAATGACTAAAAGTTCAGACAATCCATGGGGATTGCCAGAGTTTAATGCTCAAAATAGTTTGGAATACCATGTGACTGAGATCTTTAAAAAAGATCCAGATTTTATGCAAGAAGTTATTGATGTTAATAGCTATCCATTTAATACTTTTGAGCATTATGAACAATTGGATAATTTATATAATAGTCGTGATAAAAAAAATCGTAAATCATTAGCTGATCAAAAACAATTATTACCATGCAAAGAACAAATGTTAGCATATAGTTTTTCTCAAGCTTTGCTTGTAGTGTGGGCAGCAGCTCTTAGTGAAGAAGCATTATACGCAGTATTAGAATTACCAATGATTTTACGTCCTATTTTGTATTTTGCTAATATTAATTATCAAAAAAATATTTTTCGTAGTGTGTATAATAAATCTGTTAATAATTCTGATGATAATAAACATAGTACCAAAAGCTTTATGCTAGTTTGGAAGAAAATAAAAGAGATATTACAGGCAAAAGGATTAACAGAGTTATTTAGTTTTGATGGACATGGAGTTGTTATTAGTTTTTCTGAAGATTTAATGATTATGCAAAATGATCATATGTCAGTTAGTTATCCAGAAATTATAGCTGATTTAGGATTTACAGTCATAGACTCTTTATATTCAGAAAAGGTCAAGCCATGGTATGTTGCTAACCACGACATCAACCCCCATCAAATGCCTATTAAAATTAATCCAAGATCAAAAACAGCCGTTGCTAAGAAGGCCATGTTAAAAAATAACTTGTACTTTTAAACGAACGTCTGTCTGAGCGCAGCGAGTTTAGTGAGTGAAAAAATTACAAGTTATTTTTTGATGGGCTTTAAAAATGCAAAGTTGGACATTAACGCAATAAATATGTAAAATGTTTTTCTTAAAAATTTAATAAGATCAGGGGATATTTAATGAGTACACAAGTAGCTAAAGCGGAGTTTACTGGTTGGCGCGCCATGGTTTGGCCTATTCACAATCACGAACTTAAAAAGTTTCTTCCTATGGGACTTATGATGTTCTGTATATTGTTTGTTTATACAGTTTTACGAGATACTAAAGATGCCATATTAGTTAATGCCCCTGGATCTGGTGCTGAAAGTTTGTCCTTTATTAAAGGGATAGGTGTTACAACTGCTGCTGTGTTGTTTATGGTTCTATATACCAAAGGAGCTAACATCTTCAAACGAGAAGGTTTGTTTTATGTAACAGCCTTACCATTTTTAATATTTTTTATTTGCTTTGCTTTTTTGATTTATCCTAATAAAGATTTATTTCACATGAGTTTAGAAACTATAGAGCAATATCAAGCTTTGTATCCTAAATTAAAGTGGATAATTCCGCTTATTGGTAGTTGGACATATAGTCTCTTTTATATTCTTTCTGAATTATGGGGCAGTGCTATTTTATCTTTATTATTTTGGCAGTTTGCTAATGCTATTACTCCAGTTAAAGAAGCTAAGCGTTTTTATGGTATGTTTGGCTTTCTAGGTAATTTTGGTTTGTTATTCTCAGGTCCACTTGTTATTTATTTATCAAAAATGACAACTAGCATGGGTTTATCTCGTGATTTAGCTTGGGGACTAAGCCTTAAATATTTAATGAGCGCTGTTGCAGTTGCTGGAGTTATTTTATTAATTACTTTTTATTGGATTAATCGCAATGTTTTAACCGATAAACGTTATTATGATCCAGAAGTTATGGGAGAAGGTAAAAAGGCTAAAAAACCAAAATTGTCTTTAATGGATAGTTTTCGTTATATCTTATCGTCGCCATACATAGGATTAATTGCTATGTTAGTCTTGTCATACGGTGTTGCGGTTAATTTATTCGAAGGCATGTGGAAGGGGCAACTTAAGATAGCTTTTACTAATGAAAATGATTTTAATGTAATGATGGGTACTTTATCTACAGTTACCGGGATCGTTACAATTTTTCTTATGTTAATTGGAAGTAATATCTTACGTCGGGTTAGTTGGCGTACAGCTGCCTTAATTACTCCAGTAATTCTTATTATTGGATCATTAATATTTTATGGAATGATTTTTTATAATAATGCTCAGGTTCCTGCTGGTATGAAGATAGTTCATGCTCTTAGAGATGGTTTTATAGATCGAAAACTAGTCTTGATTGTTTGTTATGTAGGTTTGTTAGTGAATGCTATTGGCAAAGGGGTTAAATATTCATTATTTGATTCTACCAAAGAAATGGCATATATCCCTCTAGATCCGGAATTAAAAATAAAGGGTAAAGCTGCAGTCGATGTTATTGGTGGTCGTGGCGGTAAGGCCGGTGGAGGTTATATTCAAATGGGTTTGTTGACCATATGTAGCTCTAGTGCGTTGTATCAACTAGTACATGTTATTGCGCCTATTGCAGTAGGGATAGTTTTATTATGGATTTTATCAATATTCGGATTATCTAAGAAATTTAAAGCTATAACTCACGAACAAAGTAATTAATTTGTTTTTTGAGAGGCGCTATAAAGAGTCGAAGATGGAACTTCGGTTACATAAGAAATTATATTTTATAGTAGCAGTTATTTCTGGGGCAAGCTTAACACTAAGCTTTGCCCCTTTTCGTTTTTGGCCAATTAGTTTTCTATCTTTATTAAGTTTAATCTGGTTATTCAAACAGCAGACAACCGCTAAATCATGTTTTTATTTGGGATTTTGTTGGGGAGCGAGTTTTTTTGCTACTAGCGTATCTTGGGTTTTTGTTAGTATTTATAGATACGGTAATACAGATCTTTATATAGCGTCATTTATCACTACTTTGTTTATAATTTTGTTAGCATTGTTTCCTGCACTAAATTTATATTTGTTAAAAAAATTCAAATTAGACGACCCAACTAAATGGCATTTTATTGTAGCATTTCCTGCCAGTTGGGTATTACTAGAAATTTTCAGAAGCTGGGTGTTTACTGGATTTCCTTGGGTTTTATTGGGTTACACTCAGTTAAGTTCCCCATTAAAATATTATGCTAGTTTTTTTGGAGTATATGGTGTGTCTTTTATAGTAGCTTTAATTGCTAGTGTATTAGTCGGATTTTTTTATAATCTTAACAATAAAAAAAAATTATTAATTTTAGTTTTGATTTTGTTAATATGTTTTGGTTTTGCGTATTTAATAAATAACAAACAAAACCATACTATAAGTAAACAACATACAGTGGCTATGATTCAGGGTAACATAGAACCAAACGATAAATTTTTATTGCAAGAACCAACAGCTATTCTTAAATACATTACCGATATTTATTGGTTGCCAACAATTGATTTGGTTGCTGGCGAACAGAAAATAGATTTGGTTATTTGGCCAGAAAATAGTTTACCAATAGAGGCAAGGTATCCAGAAGTTGAGTCTTTTTTAAATAATTTAAATCAATTAAGTTTAAAAAATAATTTTGGATTATTATTAGGGATCCCGATAGCTAATAATTATAAAAATAATTATTTTTATAATTCAGTGTTAGCATTGGGCACAGCTAAAGGAACATATTACAAAAGAAATTTAGTACCGTTTGGTGACTATGTTCCGTTAGAAAATTTATTCCGTGGTTTAATTAATTTTTTTGATTTACCTATGTCTAGTTTTATGGCTGGTACTGATGATCAAAAAGCTATTAAATTTAATGATAATAATATAGTAACTACAGTATGTTACGATATAGCTTATGCAGATTATGTACGTTCTAGAGTTTTAAATAGTAATGCTAGCGTTATAATTGCAGTAAGTGAAGACGGTTGGTTTGGAGATTCATTAGGCCCACATCAGCATTTAGATATCGTTAGAATGCGAGCTATAGAAACTGGTCGTTATGTACTAAGAGCAACAACCAGTGGAATTTCAGCTATTATAGATAATAATGGTAATGTAATTAAGCAAGCACCAAGATTTAAAAAATTCAATCTTGTTGGGCAATATCAAGATTGTTTTGAACATACATTATGGAATAAATTGGGTAATAATTTAATAATTTGTTTTTTAGTAATTTGTTTAATATTAACCATAATAGATAGATCTTGGAAAAATTTTTAAAAAGCGTTTTAAAAAAATTATTAAAAATTAGGAGCATAAAATGTTTATAAGTATAGATCTATCATCAAACCCAGCAAAAATTTCAGAAAAATTATTATTATTATTTGCTGCTCAAAATGGTGATATTAAAATGATCGACAATTTACTTAAAGAACATAAAAATCTAATTAATTGTACAGATCGAAATGGAATAACCCCCATATGCATAGCAGCTAACTATGGCCATTTTAATGTATTTTCTAGATTATTGGCAGCTGGAGCTAATTTTAATACAGCAAGCAAAAAAGGTGTAACTCCAATATATGCTGCAGCACAAAATGGTCATTTTTTAATAGTAAAAGAGTTAAGAGAAGCTGGGGCTGATGTGAATGCTAAAATAAATAATGGTAATACACCTATGTATATAGCATCCCAAAATGGAAACATTAGAGTAATAATTGAATTAATGGCTAATCGATTAATTAATATTGATGTGATTAATAACAAGGGTACATCACCATTATGGGTAGCCTCTCAAAATGGTCATATTAAAATAGTTAAGAAATTATGTGCGGCTAATGCAAATATTGATGTTGTAAGTAATAAAGGTGCTACTCCAATATTTGTAGCTGCTAATAATAGACATTATGATGTAGTTTATGAGTTACTTAAGTTTGGTGCTAGAGTTGATGTTGCTAATAAAACTGGCAATACCCCATTACTAGTAGCAACCAAGAATGGACATATAGAGGGGGCAGAAATATTATTACAGTCAGGATCGCCAATAAAACATAGAAATAAAAAAGGTAAAACCGTATTTGACGTTGCTAACGATCAAAGTAATCAAGAAAAAAAATCAGAATTATTAAAATTATTAAATGCTCATAGTGAACAGCCAGATAGCACAGGAGATAATCCATTATTATTTTCTAGTATTAGTAGTTATGGTAGCCATGCATCATCATCTACTAATATTGTTAGTCGTGACAGCCAATCGTCATCATCATCTACTACTAATACCCCTCCTAGACCAAGTCTTTTTCTTAGTCCTACTCAATCAGAGGCAATATTTGGTAGACAATTACTTGGTTCGCCGGTAAAAAGGTATCTTGCAAGAAAATTACAATTAACCGTATAATACTCTCTTATATTATTATACCCGCTAGAGGGAGTTATGCAGCAAGATTATGTACCATCAGAAATAGAAAGCCAGGCACAAGAATATTGGCAAACACATGGCAGTTTTTCGGTAGACGAAAATTCAACTAAAGAAAAATTTTATTGTCTTAGCATGTTTATGTACCCAAGTGGCAATATGCATATGGGGCATGTGCGCAACTTCACTATTGGGGACGTAATAGCTAGATTTCAAAAAATGCAGGGCAAAAATGTATTACAGCCAGTTGGGTGGGATGCTTTTGGGTTACCGGCCGAAAATGCTGCTATACAAAATAATACACTACCTGCTAGTTGGACTTATAAAAATATTGATCGTATGCGTATTCAACTTAAGAGCTTAGGATTTGGTTACGATTGGAAAAGAGAATTTGCAACCTGTGATCCTAATTATTATCGTTGGGAGCAATGGTTTTTTATTAAATTGTACGAAAAAGGCTTGGCTTATAAAAAAAATTCTGTAGTAAATTGGGATCCTGTCGATCAAACTGTTTTAGCTAATGAACAGGTTATTAATGGACGTGGGTGGCGTTCTAATGCGGTGGTTGAACGTAAATCTATTTCTCAGTGGTTTTTAAAAATTACAGATTATGCAGAAGAATTATTACAAGATTTAAATAAATTAGATCGTTGGCCAGAGCAAGTTAAAACTATGCAGCGTAATTGGATAGGTAAATCGGTTGGAATTAATATTTGTTTTAAATTGGAATTATCTGAATTAGAAGAAATTCATACATTTACGACTCGTCCAGACACTCTAATGGGTGTTACTTTTTTAGCAGTAGCTGCGACCCATCCGATTGCTAAATTTGTAGCTAAATCAAATTCTTTATTGGCAGACTTTTTGATTGCTTGTAACAAAACTGCAACATCGGAAGCTACCATGGCGACTATAGAAAAAGAAGGTATGGATACCGGAATAGTTGCTATTCATCCATTAACTGGTATTAAGATCCCAGTATGGGTAACAAATTATGTGTTAATGGAGTATGGAACAGGTGCATTAATGGCGGTTCCTGCCCATGATCAACGGGATTTTGAATTTGCTAAAAAATATAATTTATTAATTAAACAAGTAATTCAATCTGATAATTTTGATATTAATGCTAGTGCATATATAGAACAAAACATTTTAATTAATTCTGGAAAATATAATGGGTTGAATTTTAAAGAAGCATTTGATGCTATTTTAAGTGATTTAGAAAAAACTAAATTGGGATCTAAACAAATTAATTATCGTTTAAGAGATTGGGGAATATCTAGGCAACGTTATTGGGGTGCTCCTATTCCAATGATCCATTGTGAATATTGTGGATTAGTTCCAGGATCTATTGCAGATCTACCCGTTAAATTGCCAGAGCAAGTAATATTTGGCAAAGATTCTCCACTAAAATCTGATCCTGATTTTTATCAAACGATTTGTCCAAAATGTAATGCTAACGCCACTAGAGAAACTGATACATTTGATACGTTTTTTGAGTCTTCTTGGTATTACGCTAGATTTGCTTGTTGGGATCAAAATAAAAACATGTTAGATCTCCGTGCTGATTTTTGGACACCTGTTGATCAGTATGTTGGTGGAATAGAGCATGCCATTTTACATTTGTTGTATGCTAGATTTTTCCATAAAGCTATGCGCGATTTGAAATTAGTTAATTCCGACGAACCATTTGTTAATTTACTTACTCAAGGTATGGTATTAAAAGATGGTGCTAAAATGTCTAAATCTAAAGGTAATACTGTTGAACCAGATGCTTTGATTAAACAATATGGTGCGGATACGGCAAGATTGTTTATCATGTTTGCGGCACCAGCAGAGCAATCTTTAGAGTGGAGTGATGCAGGGGTTGAAGGAGCATTTAGATTTTTAAAAAGATTATGGAATGTAGTGGCTGTTCATGTAGAGCAAGGTTGTGTGAAAATTAATTATCATGAGTTTGATAATTTAAAATTAAACAGCCAGCAATTAAATTTAAGAAAAAAATTACATGAAACAATAAAAAAAGTAACTGATGATATTTCTAGACGTTATACTTTTAATACTGCAATTGCGTCTATTATGGAATTAATGAATCAATTAAATAAATTTGAAGTTGTAACAGATTTAGATCAAAAAATTCGTCAAGAAGTTTTACAAAATGTTTTATTGATGTTGTCTCCGATTGTGCCACATATTACCCATAAATTATGGTATGAATTAGGTTTTAATGAAGCAATAATTAATGCTGATTGGCCAATAGTATCGGAAGCGGCGTTAATAAATTCAGAAATCAATATAACAGTGCAAATAAATAGTAAAGTAAGAGGGCATTTGGTTGTTGCTAATGATTGTGCTAAAGATGAAATAGAAAAGTTAGCAGTTCAATTACCAAATATTCAAAAATATTTAGTTGATCAAAAAATAAAAAAAATTATTAATATTGAAAATAAATTAATTAATATTGTAGTTTAGGTTTCAGGAAAATAAAATGTGTTCATTTTTCTAACTCACCAACAAGATACCAAACATTATCACTATTAAATTATACAGCTATCGCTAATCCAAGTATATGGATTTTGGAAGATTATGAAGAATTGTGAAAACCTTATATGTATAATAAACAATGCTAGGATCTTGGCCCTATTAATGTTTACAAACAGGCTTTAAGGATATAGATTGTTTTAAATTAACTTTATTTATAAGATGGTTAGGTGGATGCCTTGATTAAACAGATTAGTATTTTAATATTTATGATTATGCTTGTTGGTTGTGGTTTTAAATTACAAGGTAAACATGAATTACCGTCATATATGAAAAAATTAGCTATTTCGGCAGAAAATAGTAACGATACATTTTATGTGCAGCTAAGAAGTCTTTTGCGAGATAATGGAGTAATTTTGGTTAGTCGTCCAAAAAATAAAGATAGTGCTGCTATGTTAGAGGTAGATCTCCCGACAATTACAGAGCAAATTCATAGTTATGATTCTAAAGGACAAGTGAGTCAATATAGATTGGTAGCTACATGTAACTATAAACTATTTGATGCTAACGGAAGTATTATGCGACAAAATGTTATTAATCGTTCACGCACCTATGGGTTAATGCCAAATCAATTATTAAGCAATGCTAGTGAACAACAGATTATTACCGAAGAGTTACATATGGAAATTATTAATGAATTACTTAGACAATTATCATCTAAGGTTGATAATATAAATAAAATGAATATTGAGACGCAAGATAAAGATGATCCTAACTGCCCCTGTTAATAATGTTCCACTAAAGCCCATATATTTGATTCATGGTTACGATGCTTGGCAATCAATGGATGCAGTGCAAAAAATTAATGCTAATTTTCATGATGTAAAAAAATATTATTTTGCCAATTTTGCACAATTTATGCAATTTAATAAAACTCATCAATCAGAAATATTAAATAAAGATTTATTTTGTGATACACAATTTAACAAAGTAATTGAGATTAGTATTGGTAATGGCAAATTTACAAAGCCGCAACTTTTGGAATTAAATCTTTTGTTGCAAAATTTAGCTATATTTAATAATTTTGTTATTATTTTGATTGCTGACAAGTTAGATAAAGCTACTTTAAACTCGTCATGGGTTATAGATGTTGCAAAATTAGGTGTGATAATTGTTACTAAAACATTATCTAAATCTGGCATGCAAAATTGGGTAGTTAATAAATTTAAACAAGCTGATTTAAAAATTACCAATGAAGCTGTAATTAAATTTATGAATATACATCAAAACAATTTAATTGCAGCTGTTCAAAGTATTTATAAATTGCAATTAATTTATAAACAAGAAAATACGATAGACACTGCTAAATTATTAGAGTTTGTAACTAATAATGCGCAATGTTCTGTTTTTGATTTGCAAAATTCTCTATCTAATAAAGATATAGAGCAAGTTATTTATGTATTACATAATTTGAGAACACAATCTCAAGAAGAAGTATTAATTTTATGGTCTATTGTATCGGCCCTTAAAAATAGTTTATCTAAGATTAATGATCTCTTAGCAAAATCTAAATTATGTAATTTGTTTAAAAAAGCTGCAGAAATAGATTTAGCAATAAAAAATATCGAAATAGTTAATGGGAATAACGATGGGTATGTCTGGGCATTAATAATGGATTTATGTTTAAATATTGTATTAATGTGAATAATAGGTTTTAAGAGTTACTGATTTATCCTATAATAATTGCATGTTGAATTTGACAAATTTAAAAGATCATGCATTTGAATATCACCTTTATATTAACAGGGTGGTAAATGCCGTAATAATTGTTGGTTGCTGCTTTTTTGTATTATTAGTGCGGCTAGCATATTTGCAAGTTATTCAGCATGATAAGTTTTCAACTTTGGCCTATAACAACCAAATGCGTACTGTACCCATTGATCCCCAAAGAGGGTTGATTTTTGATCGAAATGGAATTTTATTAGCGGAAAATACCCCAATTTATAGTTTAGAAATAATTCCTTCTAATGTTAAAAATTTAACTAATACTTTAGAAAAATTACAGACAATTTTAGAATTGTCTGAACAAGAAATTCAAAGCTTTCGTAAATTATTTAAATTTAAATATCGTTTAGAAAGCATTCCAGTAAAATCGAGACTTTCTGAAGAAGAGGTTGCTAAATTTTCTGTAAACAAGCATTTGTTTAATGATGTAGAAATAATTGCTAGATTATCTAGAAATTATTTGTTTGATTATTCGTTAGCTCATCTTATTGGATTTACTGGGCAAATTAGTGAACAAGATTTAAAAATTTTAGAAGTTAATAAGTATCGTGGGATACATCAAATTGGTAAAATTGGTATAGAAAAGGCTGCGGAAGAAATATTACGTGGTAAACCAGGTTACAAGAAAGTAGAAACAGATGCTAGAGGGCATTTCATTCGTGAATTAGATGTAATCCTACCAATTTCTGGAGGGGATTTGTATTTAACAGTTGATGCTAATTTGCAAAATATGGCAGCCGAGTTATTAAAAAATACTCAAGGTGCAGTAGTAGCTATTGAACCTAGTACTGGAGAAATTTTAGCGTTATTTAGCAATCCGAGTTTTAGTGCTAATTTATTTGCTAGAGGAATGGATCAGAATACCTATCAACAATTACAAAATTCTCCAGAACAACCATTATTTAATAGAGCAATTAGTGGTCAGTATCCACCTGGTTCAATTGTTAAACCTTTAATGGCATTACAAGCGTTAGAACACCATGTCATAACCCCTAGCTTTGTACTTTATGATCCTGGTTATTATAAATTAAAAAATGATGAACGTTTATATCGTGGATGGAAAAAAAAGGGGCATGGGTTTATAGATTTAGAAAATGCTATAGTACAAAGTTGTGGAACATATTTTTACTATGTTGCAGATAAACTTGGTATAGATAAAATGCATGAAATATTAAGTAATTTTGGTTTTGGTAAAGCGGTTGGAATTAATATAGAAGGCGAAAGTGTTGGTATTGCACCGTCTCGCAGTTGGAAGTATAAGGTTAAACAACAAGCTTGGTTTCCTGGAGAAACTTTGATTACAGGTCTTGGACAGGGGTATACATTAGCTACGCCAATTCAAATTGCACAAGTTGCTTCAATAATTGCTAATCGTGGCAAAAAAATTCCTCCAGTTACAATTAGCAAATATAAATTAGCAAATGGTGAAATTAAAATTCCGGAATCTAATAGCCTTGTTGTTCCACAAGAAGTGAAAATTAATAATGAAAAAAATTGGGATGTTATAATAAAAGCAATGCAAAAAGTCATCACCAGTGATGTTGGTACTGCACATTGGATAAACCAATCAAACAATAATATAACTATTGCTGGTAAAACTGGTACAGTACAAGTTTTTGGACTTAAGCAAGATGAAAAATATGAAGAACATAAAATTAAAAAGAAATTGCGAGATCATACGTGGTTTATGGGATTTTCACCAATTGAAAATCCTAAAATTGCTATTGCAGTTATTTTAGAAAATGAAAAGGGCAGCAGTAAAATCGCTGGTAAGTTAATAAATTTATATTTAAGTACATTAAAAAATCCTAAAAAAACTGATGAAGTGGTTGAAATTAAAAATTCTTTACATCCAGTTTTAGAAAACAATATTAGTATGGTTGTTGAGTAATATGAAAAAAAATGATTATAAATTTTTATTAATACCGCAACAAGTTAGTATGCATATGTCGTCATACAAACAGAATAGTTTTACTAATAAATTACATATAGATTTACCAATGTTAATTGCAATTGGATTGTTGTTTATAGTTAGTATGTTGGCGCTTTATAGTGCTAAGTCGGATATTGTTATACTCCAAAAACAAGCTGTACGCATGTTGTTGTCTGTAGTGTTAATGATTGTTGTAGCACATATTCCACCAAGAATTTTTAAAAGCTGGACAATATTTTTATATATATTTGGATTGTTGGTATTGATTTTGGTGTTTGGAGTTGGAATAACTAGTAAAGGTGCTAAAAGATGGTTAGAGATCGGTTTAATACGATTTCAACCAGCAGAACTCATGAAACTTGCAGTACCAATGATGGTTGCTAAAACTTTACATGAACACGTATTACCTCCATCGTTTAAAATTTTATTTATGTCAGGTATTTATATTTTATTACCTGCAATGTTAATAGCATTACAACCAGATTTGGGTACAGCAATTTTAGTTACTAGTGGTGGCGTATTAGTGATATTTTTTTCTGGAATTAAATGGCGACAAGTAATATATTTGTTGGCTTCTGGTTTTGTGACATTACCATTATTTTGGATGGTATTAAAAGATTATCAAAAAGCTAGAATCTTAACATTATTAAATCCGGAAAATGATCCGTTAGGTAAGGGTTATCAAATTATTCAGTCTAAAATAGCACTTGGTTCTGGTGGTATTTATGGTAAGGGATGGTTAAATGGTACTCAATCACATTTAGAATATTTACCAGAACGTACTACTGATTTTGTTTTTGCGGTTTTTGGAGAAGAATTTGGTTTAGTTGGGGTGTTTTTTTTGTTTATAGTTTATAGCTTTATTATAATCCGAGGTTTATATATAGGAGCTAAAGCTCAGGACACATTTAATAGATTATTAGCTGGTAGTATCTCTATGATGTTGTTTGTATATGTGTTTGTTAATATTGGAATGGTGTCTGGCATTTTACCAGTTGTTGGGGTACCATTGCCATTAATTAGTTACGGTGGTACATCGCTCGTGATTATTATGATTAGTTATGGTATGTTAATGTCTATTCAGTCACATCGTATTTTGGTGAAAAAATGAAAAATATTGGTTTTATTATTGTATTTGTTTTTATTAATTTTTTTGTAAATTTAGTTTGTGCTCAACCAGAGAAAGTTATAAATAATTTTGCATCTAGAGTGGAAGTGCAAAATTTTATGACACACATGCAACAAAAACATAATTTTGATCGCGAACAATTAGAAATATTTTTTAAAAAATACGATAGTAATAAAGATGTTCTGGATAAAATTTCCAACCCTGCCGAAAAACTTTCTTGGGGAAAATATAAACAATTATTAATATATAAAGATCGAATTAATAAAGGCAAGAGTTTCTTAATAAAACACAAAAATATTTTATTAAAAGCAGAGCAACAATTTGGTGTTCCTAAAGAAATGATTGCGGCTATTTTAGGTATAGAAAGTTTTTATGGAGAAAAATCTGGTAATATTCCGGTGTTACAATCTTTAGCAACCTTATCTTTTGATTATCCACCACGCGAGAAATTTTTCAAAGAAGAACTGGAACATTTTTTATTGTTAATTAAAGAAGAAAAACTAGATCCGATTAATACTATGGGTTCTTATGCTGGTGCTATGAGTCCTGCACAGTTTATATCTAGTAGTTACAGGACTTATGCTGTAGATTTTGCAAATGTTGGAACTAAAGATTTAAATAATATGCACAATGCTATTGGTAGTATTGCAAATTATTTGCATAAACATGGTTGGAATAGAGAAAATTTAATAGCGAGTGTAGCAAAAGTTGCTAGTAATAATGTAGGGTATATGGATTATATAGAGCGTAATGTATCTAGCCCAAAACCTAAATATTCATTACAACAATTAAAAAATATTGGAATAGAGTCTAAAAATAAGTTAACAAAAGATTTGAACAAACAAGCGGTTTTATTGGAATTTATTAATGAAAAAGATAAAAAAGAATATTGGTTAGGGTTTGATAATTTTTATGTAATTACTAGGTATAATCACAATGCTCATTATGCTATGGCTGTTTATCAATTGGCGGTAGAGTTGGGATTATTTATAAAACCCGTTTAAGTGATTGATGTTTTTTATTTAGGCTTAGATTTGCTGCTTTTTGGAGATCCTGGATCCTTTGTTGATTTGTCTTGTTTACTAACATCAGTATCTGTTGTTAATACACTATCTGATTTTTTTGTTGGTGATTTTTCAAGAAACTTATTATAGTTTGCAATTGCTTCTTGAGCTGCTTTATATTCTTCCTTTGTGTATGCTTTTTTATCATTCCCCTTGCCGTAGGTACAATTTTCTGGTTCTGGTAATTTTAGATCAACAAATACTTGAGGATCTTTTTGCCTAAGTGATTTTAAGAGATTATTCAAATCATCAGGAGCAAAATTTTTAGCATTAATAGGCATTTTATTATCTTTAGTAGATGATGCTTCTGAAGACTTCATTTCTAAAAATGTTACAAATGCATTTTGCTGAACTTCTGATAGATTTTTCGAAATAGGACAATTTATAGAATTTTGGGTAATGTTGGCTAATATTTGTTTGCTATCAGAAGTGGATCTTAATTGTCCTAAAAGGTTACTGCCAGTAGAGTTCTTAGTTGATTCAACATATTCAACATCTTTAAGAGTATTGTCGGTTGTTTTCTCTTTAAAATAATCATGTATTTTTTGTTTGCTAATATCGGCAAACTGATTTCCAAAATTACTTAATAAACCAGGATTTTCTGATCCTAACGATTCTTCTGTATCTAGCGATGGATCATCTGGGTTTATAAGTTTGTTTAAGTTTATTTTTGGTTCTTGATGGTTTATGTCTAATGTTTTTTTGTTTGGATCTTTAGGATCATCGTTACACGTAGCTACTATTACAGATACTTTTTCAGAACCATAAATCTCTCCTATTTGACCATAAACTTTTTCTAGGGTAGTAGGGCTAAAAATTTTTATTTTATGTGCTTGGGGAGCAGAAAGAAATACTGGAATATCGCCAGGTTGGGCTAGGGAGTTTGGTGTGGTTTGGTTGCTGCCTTTTTTAAGACTGAGTTTATAGTCTTCTGGCTCTAAAGGTGGCGGTGGGGTTCGTGGTTTAGTAGCTTGGAAATTATTTTTTATTTCTAATAAATATGTTGCAATATCAGGACCTTTTATTGTAACAAGGTTACCACCTCTATTGATAACTAATGCTGCGTCTTGGTCTGCCTTAAAGTATCCCCAATTTTCTGATTTATACCCAGTTTCCTTGGTAAATTCTGGATTAATATCTTTCCAATAATTATTAGTTTGACCTTTGTTAGCAAATTCAGTGAAATTATCGAAACCTTTACCAGTATTAAAAATTACATCAGTCATTGCACTATCAGAATTGTATGCGGTCCATTTGCCAGGCGGGGTTACTCCCAATAATTTGCCATTATGAACCTCTGCTTCTAACCCATGATCAAATGAAGATTCGAATGCAACGTTTACTGGTGCTGGAGTTACTACGATTTGATTTGGTGCTAGCTTAAGTGGATTAGAAGTTTTCCAACCATGGGCATTTAGGACAAATTTAATTGGTGATGCTAAAGATGGTGCCATTAGAGTTACCGTAAAATTTTGTATACAATATTAGTATGTATCATTATCGTTTTTTTTGTTAATTTTAGTATCTTAATTTTTTATATTAGATATTAGTAATAGCTGCATGGCTGTTGCTGGGCAGTTTTATAATAGTTGTCTGTATCATTACTGTTTTTTATTAGGATGTTGGTCCTTTATTTGGTTTGCCTGGTGCTACTTGTGGATCATTAATAGTAATTGGCGCAGCGGCTGGATTTAAAAGAAACTTCTTATAATCTGCAAGTTGTTCTTTAGCTGTACTATATTCTTTTTCGGTATATTGCTTACTATCATTTCCGTATTTACAATTTTCTATTGATTCTGGCAATTTTAAATCAACAAATACTTTAGTTTCAATTTTTTTTAGTAATTTTAAGAGTTTAATTAAATCAGCAGGATGAAAGTTCTTGGCATTAATTGGCATCATATTATCTTTGTCAGGCATTGGTGAAGTTTTTGAAGATTTCATTTCTAAAAATGTTGCAAATATATTTAATTGAGTATCGGATAATGTTGGTTCTGGTGATTTTTCTGGTGTAGTAGGTTTACTTTGGAGCGGACATTCAATAGAATTTTGGGTAATATTTGCTAATATTTGGTCTTTATTATTACTAGCAGTGGATTTTATTTGACCAATGATATGCTTGGGATCAGTGCTTGAAGTTGGAATGGTTGTTTGTACATATTCAACATCTTTAAGTGTATTATTGGTAATTTTTTCTTGAAAATGTTCTGTTACTTTCTTCTGGTAGTCTCCAAAAAAATCATTATTAAATTTTTTGTCTAATATTCCAGGATGATCTTTATCTTTATCTTTTGTTGCTTCTGGTGGTGCTGGGTTTGTATCTAGTATTGGGTTTGATGATAGTAATTCATCTGCTGGTGGTGATGGTGTTTTAGTTGTTGCTGTCTGTAATTGTTTTAATTCATCAGAAGTGTTGGCAACTACAGCATATTTTCCATTTACTTTGGGGTTGATGCTACTTTGTAAGTAAGTAACGCCAGAAGAACAGCCTGTTGCAGGATCCATAGAACTGTTTAAAGCACCACACCAAAATTCATTTCCAGGGAAAGATCCACTGTCCCAAGCATATTGAGTAACCAATAATTTGCCTTCTCTAGCTTGTGTTTTTTGATGGGGATTGTTATTAGAAAAATGAATGTTGATTTGTGAGTTAGGGGAATCTGATGACGGAACTATGTTATCTTGGGGTGGAGGCATATATGAAATACCATGAACTGGTTTATCGTTGAATTTTGTTGCATCTCCAAAACAACTAAAATCAATATCTGCTATATTAGGAAATTTATGTTTTTTAAGTACATCAGCGTATACATCTAATAGCAAATTAGATTGGTTTTGTCGATCAATTGCCCATACCCCCAAACCTAAGCCAGTAGCATGTACATAGGCTTGTTGTCCTGCATCGCCAGCTCTTGCATTAGCTTCTGCAAGAAATGTTTCGACAACTTTTTGCATTCTGGCTTTGTATACATCTACATGTAAATAATCATTGCCTATTTTAATATAGGTTTTTGCATTTTCAGGATTCTTGCCATTGTTAGTTTCTTGATTGTACTTTTTTTCAGCTTCTTGATAGGTAGGAAAATGGTTTACGTTATAAAATTTAGCCCAATGTTTAAATTTTCTACTATTTTCTTTATAAGATGTTTTTTGTGATTCAGAGATGCTTTTATCATCACCATATCCTTTGCTAGGAGTATTTTGCTCCATAGTAATTCGCATGTGTTGATATTCCACAACATCTGGTTTTTCAAATCTAGCACCAACTTGTCCAACTATTATGCCTCTATCAATAAATGGTTCGGTTGTTTGGTTGCCAGGCTTTCCTAGATTGTATTTGTTACCATTATTCACAAAATAACTAGGTGAGGACATTCCTAAAAAAGCTGAGATCTGCATTTCGTCGTAAGAAATATAATCTTTCAAAGGTATCTTTTTATCGGCAGTTAAAGAGTCTCTGGTAGCAGATGTTCCATCCCTTAATATTGTATCATCTGTACCATTCCAAAAAACCAAAGGGCGTTTAGTCAACAGCCTAGTTACAAAATCTTCTGTAGACATATTTTGGTAAAGAGCTTTTTCTTCTGATGTTCCATTTGCTTTTTTATCTGCTAAAAAATCTTTTATGAGTGTTATAACATCTTCGTGTAATATCGGACGAGACTTATTGGCATCTTCTGCAATTTGTTGTTTGACTGCTGTCTCGCTTTTACCTAATGCTTTCTGTTGCGCAATAACTTGCTGCATATGATTTGGTAAGTCTGGTTTATGTGAAGAAAACCCTATAAATCCCTTTTGCAAAGAATCATAAGTTGAGTCGTCAGCAGCTGGTGGAACTGCTACTACAGGTGTAGGTACAGGAGGTACGCCGACTACTGATACTTTAATAGTGTTTGCTGGAGTTAAGGCAGTAATCCCCCTAAAGTATACGGCGTTCTTTGATGTTGATGAGTTTGGTGGCATTATGATATCACTTGGACTCACATCTAATAAGTCAATAAAATTATTTCTTAACTCCATAGAACCAAAATTAATGGCAAGTTCTTGTTTGCCAGACTTTCCAAAATAACAACCAACGCGTGTTGTGTTATCTGATAATTGTTTAGATGGGTTAATAGTTATAGTAAGTTTGTCAGTATCGATTGGAAATTGATTTAGAACTTCGGTTAATAGAGGTTCTGCATAGTACATTGTTGCATTACTTTTAAACTCTTTTTCAAACATTTTTAAATCTTGTAATGATGCGAATTTAATTGTTATTGTTCCAGTGGAGTCATCAATTTTTGAATAAGAAATAGTTCTTTCCTGTGCTGGTAGTATTGGTATTGCTGGTACAATTGGTATTGCTGGAGGTGCTGGTGTTGGCACGGCTGGTGCAATTGATGATGGTGGCGTGGTTTTTGGAAGAGGTGTAGGTGGTTGATTATTAGGGTTAAACTGGCTTACATAGCTACTAAGCCCAGAAATCATGATTCCTTGTTGCATTGGAGATTGGGTGTCGTAATATCCATATATTCCTTTGGCTTTTATTTGTGCATTATATTCTGCTTCTGGATTTAGTATCTTTAGTGGTGGTTTGAATGTTTTGTCTTGTTGTAAATATTTATTGCCTAATTTTAATATTATTATGCCTAATTTGTTTTGACCATTACCATTTGCGCCTGATGCCCAATATTCATCATTCCTACTAACCTCTATTGGCATTATACCGTTTAAAGCAAAATTTTTAGCTTGTTCCATTAATAATGGGTATTCTTTTAATTTCATTTCAACAACAAATTCCATGTAAGCATCTTTTTTTGAGGCTGTATACGCATCACATGCTTTGTTAAATGATTGATATGGGTCTATGGTGTTACCAAGAGTTTTAAGTGGTCCTTTAGGAAAGTGCTTTTTTAATTCCCCATTTGCATTTGGGCCAAGAAATTTATCAAGCAATCCATCAAAAGTATTATCTGCGATTGTATCTCCACCATTATGATTTCGTCTTGGTAAAAATACATTCGTTGGTGCTGTTGGCATTTCTGCCAATTCTAAAATCATGGTGTCTAGTTCTAACAGTAGTTGTGCCTTCGTTGTTCCGGCTTGTACGGTAAATTCAGTATTATTAATACGTTTTTTTAATTCTAATAATTTTTGACCATGGTAAGCATTCTCAGATGATTTCCATGTGATTGAATTGGTTATTGTACCATCTGATTTTGTTATTTTTAGCGGGGCACCATCACCATAAGTTGTTTGTGTTATAGGAAGCTGATGTGGTCCAGTACAGTCTGTTGTATTAGCAAAATCACCATAGGGTGGAATGCTATCTTTAAATGGAGCAACCCCAGAAATCTCACCACAAGCTGGTACACCAAGGTACGGTAAAGAGCCATTATGGTTAATTTGATTTCGACCTTGATGTGGTATTAATGGTGGCATGTTATGTTTTCTATTGCCTCATATTGATAGTTGTTTCGACTATATAAATAAGTAGTGTTATTTTAATTATAGTATTATAACTAGGTTATAAATTGTTAATCATGTGACTTTTGCTATTTACATCTTAGATTTTTTAGTTGCTGGATCATTTGTTGCTGGTGGTGGTTTTGCATCTGATGGTGGAGATTGCTTGTCGGCATCGGTAGTTGCTGCTTTTGTTTCTGGTTTGTCTGAAAGAAATTTATTATATGTTGCAATTGCACGCTTAGCATCTTCATATTCTTTTTCTGTATATTTTGTTTTGTCTTTGCCGTATTTACATTTTTCTTGTTCGGGTAATTGTAGATCAACAAATATTTTAGGATCTTTTGTCTTAAGTAAGTCTAAAAGTTTGGTTAAATCCTTTTGAAGTGGCATAAAAGTACCTATCAAACATCATCAAAAAACAAATGAATCGCTGTTAATTTTTTTGGTATATTAAGCTGGATATCGATCTTGTCATCTATATCTTTTCCTAGTTCAAGTTCTGTTTGTATATAGGTTTGATCTAAGCAGTTTAAATATCCGCTAAATTTTTTGATTAACAAATAAATAGTTCGAATTACTGACGCTTCTTCTGAGGTTGTTTTTAGAACAGATTTAATTATTGTAGCATGATCCTTAATATAACGTTCTAATTTTTCTAGCAATGGTAATTGATGTGTATGTATAGATTTATTTGATTGATTATATAATTTAATAATATGAAGCATTATTGGATTTGGCGTATGGTTGACATTCTTTTCTAAAATTTCATTTAAATAAAATTTCAGGTGTTCTTGCAATGCAAGTTTAAAATTAAGATTAAAAATATGATAAAAAATTGGTGTTGTTCGTCTTTGTATATATCGTTGATGTTTGATCATAGTATCGTAGTCTAGTGAAGATAGATTTGATTTAAGTAAAGTATTAGGCAATATATAATCAAAAAATGTTTTATCGGATTTGTTTGTTATGTTAATCGTTTTTTGTAAAACTGATGGGTGTTTAAGTAGCTTTAAAAGATTTTCGGCAATATTGCAAAAATTTTTAGATAAATGATCACTCGTAGTAACAATGCCATAATCAAAAACCATATGCAACACAGTGTTTTGATGATTGTTGATACTGGTTAAATCTAATCTAGGATCTTTTATGATCAGATCAATTATTGTTGTTATATTTCTTTGTTCTAATTTGTTATTAGAATTTTTAAGTGTATCCAAGCAATACATTAACAAAGTATTATTGTTATGTTTAGTTAATGGAGTATTAATTAGTTTATACATTAATCTATGATGATTATTTAATATAGCAGGCACCATATTATTTTTATCTGCAGAGATCAGTTTAATTATTTCTTCTAAAATATCAGTTATAATTTTGCTTTTATATTGCATTAGATATTTATTCTCTTAAGAAATGAAATGTATGGCAATACCAAAAGTTTAGCACAATTGCTAGCTTTCTCCTTTTTTGGGTGCTTTATCAGGACTGTTCGCTGAGCTGACCTATGTGCTTTGCAAAATAACCTTGTGTTTTAGGAAATTGTTAAGATTATTCTACAGAGATCACTATTTCTTTTAGTGCTTCAGTAGTATTCATACCAAAAATGTTTTTTCTATTTTTAAAAATTTTCATAAACTTTTTTGGATTTTTTCTGTATAGTTCTACAAATTTATTAGTCTCGATAGGATCATACTCACCATAATGAAATATTTGTGATTGGGCAATAGTATACATCTCAAAAAATTCTTTTCCATGAGTAGGAGTCATTACTGATAATAATTGAGCAAGTGGTCTTGGTAGTTGGAAATGTTGCCAATCAATTGGTCGTGGATAGATCCACATTCCACCCCAGTCATTAAAGCCATTTTTTTTTAAAATTTCCACAATACCTTCTACCATACCAGGAAGAATATTGTTTCTATTAATATACTCTTTACCACTGTTAGGTAATATTTTAATATGATTTTCTTCTTGTTCTTTAGATGTAATATAAGGATTTTGTATAGGATTTATATCGATTGCTAATCCATAAGAATGAATGGAAGGGATATTATTATTCCCTGTAATAAATCTACAACTATAACACGATGAATTATTATCTATCATTGATTGGTCGTCATCGCCTTTATAGTGTTCAATTGGATATGCTTTAGCGATAGGAAATTTTATTTTGTGCAGCTGTTTGAATATATTTAAAACTCTATTAGATACAGCATCTAATACTACTATTTGCCCATTTTCTTTTTCTACTTTGTCAAAATCATAATAAGTAAATTTAATGATTCTAAGTCTATCCATTGAAATAGGACATTCTTTTTTCCAAATTCCAAGATTTGTCATTTGTTGCTTCATTTCTTCGCTAAGTGGAATTATTTCAAAGCTGCTACCATAAACAGAAGGTGTTATGGTTATAAAAAAAATCATAAATAAAATTAAATTTTTAAATATACTCATTATTTATTACTCCATGGAAAGTGGGAAATTTCCAAAGAGCGTTATTTTATTAAGTAAATCGCTTTTTTCTGGTACAAAACCCTGCAGTTCTTTTCCTGGGGTGAATGTGGAAATAATGGCTTTTCCAATAATATAGCGATACTCCACATTAGAAGTATCAAATATTTTTAAGCCCCAAGCAGCATGCAAAAATATTGGTTCTTTGTTATAGGTACCCATATATATTCCAATATGCCCTGGTAAATATATTATGCTTTGATAAGGTATAGCTCGTGTTTGAATAGTATTTTTCTTTTGTTGATTACTCATGTTTGTCAAATCTATGCTATCACCTTGCTTGCTTTGGTCTTTAGACAGTAATGGCATGTGGATGCCGAATAACGCTAAATAATTTCTTACTAAACGTGCACAATCTATGTGAAATAAATTACCACCCCAACCGTATGGTTGACCAATTAATTGATTGACAACCTTAGTAACATTATTTTTAGAAAAATTTAAAGGTTTAGATGTATAGTCTTCAGAATTTAAATAAATATTTTGTAACTCTACTCCTCCAGAAACATTTCTGATCGGTATTAATAAGATCCCTGGACTTTTGATTGGTAGTACGGAACTCATATATAATTGAATGCTTGGTTGTTTATTATTGCCAATATTTAGATGTCCAAGCGTATTTTTTGTCAACATGACTAAATTTTTTTGATAGAGCTCAACAAAATTACCGTCAACTTCTGCTATATCTTGTGATAATGCAAAACCAGTAGAGCCAGAAGAGGTTCTAATATAGGCGAATTTACCATCTTTTGTATAATGAGAAATTAATATAGGTTCACCAATAGTTAAATAATCATCTTGTGCATAATCGAATGGATAACCTTCGCCAGGTTCATTGAAACCACCAAATAAATAACTATTGGTTGGCAAAATTCGTAGATGAGTATTATTAAGAACTATTGCCTTTTGCTTTAATAAAGATATTGCTTCTAAATTAGAATTTTGTTCAGTTTCAATAAAAAAACTTTCAGGCAATAGTTGATAATTTTCTGCAAATCTAACAGGTCTTTTAGCTAATAGTTTTTGTAAATCTTGCTCATCAAAGTTTGTTGTTTCATTCCACGGTTTGAAATAAACAGAATAATATTTATCAAATGATTTTATGCCTTTATTGCTAAATTTGCTAGTTAGAGTATTAGCATTTTGTGGTATGGTATTTATATCGTTGATTGGTGTGGGTGCGGTTATGTTTTTAAAATAAGTAACTTGATAATGTTTAATTATCGGATCAATTTGTTCATCCGCGGTTAATATAAGAGGAAGGAAGATTGTTAGTATAACTAGTAGTAATTTTTTTATAATATTTGATTTCATGGTAAATACTCGCTATTTATATAAACAAAGATATAACATGCACAAATAAACAAATCAACCTTTTGGCTTGACACATTTGTGTGTCATATATTGCGTTGCTTAGATTCTTGAGCTAACTTTGTTGCTGGATCTCCTGGGTTAGGTTTTAGCCAATGCAAGACCGGGTGGTTAGGATGTTGGGGCTTTAGATTTATTTAGATTTAGGCTTTGATGTAGTTTTCCTTTTGGTGCTGGCGAAAGAGAGTTATTTTTAAATCATATATTTTAATGCTAACGATCCGGAATAACCAAGAAATTTACTTTTTGTATTAAGATCATAATTAAATGTACAATGCAATCTGTCATTATTTACGTAAGTTAAACCAACTCCAACATTATAAGTTGTTTTAGCAGGTTTTGCTCCTGTTACAGTAAAGTTACCGCCGCCACCAGTAAATTGAGCCGTAGTTTCTTGGTTGGTATTATCAAAATCTCTAAGTATCATAAAATGAATTTCTGGACTGAAAAATTTATGTTCATATTTATGTAATAATGCAAATTTAATCCCTACACCGCCTTCTAGTTTTTTTGTATCACTTGAAGAAACTTGTTGAAGCCCCACACCACCTGCTCCTTGTTCGTCATATTTTGCTTGATGTAATAAAGTGTACTGTAAAGATACATTAGGAATTATTCTAAAGTTATCTATTGCATGTATGTAACCGCTAGCTACTTTACCAGAAGGTTGCATACCATTAAATCTTCCAGTAGCTACTCTGTTAGCAAAAGTAATGTTGCGTTCTGTTTTATACTTATTAAATGCAAGTGCTAGAAATAGATCTACATAATATTTTTTTAGAGAATAAGATCTATAAATAGTTGCTTGGTAACTGTTAACAACTGTTCTGTTGGCTGGAAAATCTCTGGTTTTTATATGGGTGTTGGCATAACTTAAACTAGCTCCAATCCAGGTGTGATTATTAATTTTACTATCCATCCCGATAGCAGAACCGCCGACATTAGTATTATATCCAACAGAGTCTTTATATTGTTTTTGTAAGAAGGTACCACCTAATCCTTTAATCCACAAATGTTCACTAGATTGCATGCCACCAGCTGCATAACCAGTTTTAATATCAGTAATACCACCCCTAGCTATAAGTTCTAAGCGTTCAGCTGATGCCGCAATTGCTATAGAACTAGCTTCAAAACTAGCTGTTTGAAGCCCTTGAGCACTATTAATATCTGGTGATAGTTGATTATAGTCTTTTGTAATAGCAGCTATATTAGTTTCTTGATCGATCATGCTAAATACACTTTTAGCATCTGAAGAAAATTGATTATTGTCCAAACCACTGTTAACAATACTACCAGTAGTATAAGCGGTTGAATTATTTATTGTTGTAGGAGTTACTCGATTTGCACTTATTTGTACATTATGGCCACTTATAGATAAGGCATAGTTTATAATAGGTGAGTTTGTTGAAATTGTTAATTTTGTTCCGGCAATATTTGGTGGTGCAGTGCAAGTTATAATGTCTACAGCTTCTCCAGCTATAGTATTACCAGAAGTAGCTATTTTTATTGTGCTATTGCTAAGATCTGCAGCACCTGTTACTGCTAGTGTTTGAGCAACGCCATTAACTATATTTGCTATATGTGTAGAAGTTGCAGTATTAGAATTATACGCTCCATTAATAGTTGAGGTTAAACCGTTTATACTTACAGTACCACCATTACCATTAGTAAAATTACCTACAATAGCAATGCCACCTGAATTTACAATAAGATTACCACCAGTGTTATTAAAAGCACCAGCAGTAAGATTGCCGGAATTTACAGCAAGATTACCATTAATGTTGGTAAAAGCGCCTCCGACATTAACTGCCCCAGAAGATATGGTAACACTACTGCCAGTATTATCGAAAGCACCAACATCAACATTTCCACCACCTAAAGTTATTGTGTCAGTATTTGTGACAGCACCCATAGCAGCAAGATTACCTATTCTACTAGTACCAGAAAGTACTAGTTTACCAGCGTTGGTTATTCTACCAAGAGCACCATTAATACTACCACCAGTACTAATAGTAGTTGTAGTTCCAGCAGTTGTATTAAATAAAGTTGTTAAATTGGTAATATTTTTTTTAATATTAAATGCTGCATTATTATTTACGTTAATTGTTTCTATTTTATCTATTGTTCCGTTTGTCGTAAAATCACCAGTTATATTTATGGTGTTGTTACCGCTCGTTCCACCAAAAATGTTTCCTTGTATTGTTCCAGCTAAGTTTAAGGTATCATGAAGATTGCTGCCATAGATATTGCCCACTATAGCAGTACCAGATTCATTAGTTAATGTTAAGTTTACGTTATTTTGGTTTGCTAAAGTAATCGCAATTCCTATGGGGTTATCAATACCAACAGGGTTTTGATTTTTTATTGCACCTGTTAAACGAGTTCTTATGCTTAATGTACCAGGAACTCCAGGTGATGCTCCTTGGGCACCGAAAGGAAAGGTTGCTGGAAGTAATGGTGCTCCAGAAAAATTTATTACTGCTGAGCCATCATTTGTTACGATGCTTCCATTTCCGATATCTATGGTTGCACTACCAAAAGCTGCAGAAGAAACTACTGCTGCTTGGTGAGCGGCAGTGATGTCGGAATTATCTACTAACCCTATAAATTGATCTCCAGCTGAACCGATCCTTAGTGTTCCAACAGCTTGATCAAACACTAAAACATCATGTACATTAGGACCATTACCTCCGCTATCTGCGATATATGCTGCTCCAACATTAGTAGCTACAGCACTTCCAGTTGCTATTTGTCCTAACAAAAACGCTATTAACGTTTTTGTATAAGTTGTTTTTATTGATATTTTTTTGATGCCTATCATCCTTGGCTTATTATTGTTATAGGTATTTTTATTTATAAGTAATTGATTTCTTATATTAGTTAATTTAGTAAATTATAACAAAAATACAAGTTTGGCTGCTAATAACAATATGAAAGTTTATTTTAATTATTCCAGCCTAATTTTTCTCTTAATACAGTAAAATAATTATAATTTGTTGGATGAATTAATCTGATTTCCGTGGGGTATTTAGTGATAGTTATTTGATCGTTAGGTTGTAGAAGAATATTTTTTTGACCATCGAAGCTTAAGCCGCAATCAGTAGTATTGGAGTTATGTAAAATTTTTAACTCAATTAAACTATCTTCGCTAATTACTAATGGCCTAGAACTAAGTGTATGAGGGGATAGTGGAACTAAAGTAAAGTTTTTTAAAGTTGGATATAAAATTGGGCCACCAGCCGATAAAGAGTAAGCTGTTGATCCAGTTGGAGTTGTAATAATTAAACCATCAGCCCGTTGTTGTAAAACAAATTGTTTGTCTATAAAAATTTGAAATTCTATTAATCTAGGTATTTTACCATTATATAAAACTATATCGTTTACCGCAGAACTAGTGATTGTTTTATTTTTTCTTTTGATTTTAACATATAATAGGCTGCGTTTTTCTTCGATATATTTACCAGACAAAATTTTAGTTAAGTTAGATTTAATTTTATTAATATTTAAATCAGCTAAAAAGCCTAATCTTCCTTTATGGATCCCAAGTATTGGAGCTTTGAGATCTATTGTCTCTCTTATGGCATTCAATAAACTACCGTCTCCACCTATAACAATTATTAAATCATAATTTGTAGGAGTTGGGCTCTGTCCACGCCCCGGCCTCTTGGTTAAAAATTGCTTGCAGGTTGCGTCAAAATATAGATTGCAGTTTTGTGTATGTAAAATATTTATAGTATGATTTATGGCGTCCTTTATTTCTAAAAAATTTTGTTTGTTAAATGAATTTAATGAAAATTTTTTTGCAAATAAGTAAATATTTTTAAATTTGCCCATATATATATGATGTAGGTATAAGTTGTTGAAATATTAATTATAGACACTTAGTAAAGTTAATAAAAGGGTTGTTTTGTATATGAACGAAAATACTGAATTAAGACCAGATCTAGAAGAAAATTTAGATTTAGAGCAATTACAACAAAAAATAATGGAGTTGCAAGCGGATTTATCTGCAGCAGAAAATAAGGCTGCTAGCAATTGGGATTTATTGTTACGTGCAAAAGCTGACGAAGAAAATATTCGTAAGCGATCCAGGATAGATGTAGAGAATGCTCATAAATATGGTACAGAAAAATTGGCACGTAGTATGTTAAATGTTTTAGATAGCTTAGAGCGAGGTATAGAATTATCCAATATTGATAATAATTCTAATTCGAATGACAATATGCTTAAAAGTTTAAAAGATGGTATGGGGCTTACTTTTAAATTACTGTTAGACAGTTTGGAACAGTTTGGCGTTACAATGCTAAATCCATCGATTGGAGATCTGTTTAATCCAGCGATGCATGAGGCTATTTCTATACAAGATCAACCAGGTGCTGAACCTAATAGTATATTAGCTGTGGTTCAAAAAGGTTTTACTATACACGATAGAGTATTACGTCCGGCGAGAGTCGTTGTTGCTAAAAAGGCTTGAATTTTTTAGTTTTGGACTTATCTAATTAATATTAGGAAATCCCTGAAATTAGATTGGAATGGGTGTAGATTAATAATTAAAAATATTTAGATATTAATGGGAGAAGTTTTTATGTCAGAAGTTATTATTGGTATTGATTTGGGCACAACCAATTCATGTGTAGCTATTTTAGAAGGTACTACTCCAAAAGTTATTACTAATAGTGAGGGCGATAGAACCACTCCTTCCATTGTTGCATATGACAAAGGAGAAACATTAGTTGGTAGTACTGCGAAAAATCAACGTGTTACTAATCCAAAGCACACATTATTTGCTATTAAACGACTTATTGGCCGTCGTTACGAGGACGAAGTTGTAACTCGAGATCGTGATATAGTGCCTTATACAATTATTAAAGCAGATAATGGTGATGCATGGGTACAAGTAGAAGATAAAAAATTAGCCCCACCGCAAATTTCTGCGGAAGTATTAATTAAAATGAAAAAAACCGCAGAAGATTATTTGGGTAAACCAGTTACTTCGGCAGTTATTACTGTTCCTGCTTATTTTAATGATTCTCAAAGACAAGCTACAAAAGACGCTGGGCGTATTGCTGGTTTAGACGTAAAAAGGATTATTAATGAACCAACTGCTGCAGCACTAGCATATGGCTTAGATAAGCAATCTGGTAATGCGATAATTGCAGTATATGATTTGGGTGGAGGTACTTTTGATATCTCTATAATTGAAATTGCTGATGTCGATGGAGAACGTCAATTTGAAGTGTTAGCTACTAATGGTGATACGTTCTTAGGTGGTGAAGATTTTGACATGAGAATTATTGATTATTTAGTAAGTGAATTTAAAAAAGAATCAAATATTAATTTAAAAAATGACTCCATTGCCTTGCAACGTTTAAAAGAAGGTGCAGAAAAAGCCAAGATAGAATTGTCTTCTAGAGAACAAGCAGATATTAATTTACCATATATTACAGCTGATGCAGCTGGCCCTAAGCACTTAAACATTAAACTTACTAGGGCTAAATTAGAATCATTAGTAGATGATTTAGTAATGGGAACATTAAAACCTTGTGAGAAAGTACTAAAAGATTCTGGGAAGAGTCTAGCTGATATTTCGTCTATTATTTTGGTTGGCGGCCAAACCAGAATGCCTAAAGTTCAACAAGTAGTGCAAGATTTTTTTGGTAAACCACCCAGAAAAGATGTTAATCCTGATGAAGCAGTAGCAGTAGGTGCGGCTATTCAAGCTGGGGTTTTATCTGGCGTAGTTAAAGACGTGTTATTGTTAGACGTAATCCCATTATCTTTGGGATTAGAAACTATGGGTGGAGTTATGACTAAACTTATAGAACGAAACACTACTATCCCTACCAAAAAGAATCAGGTATTTTCGACAGCTAGTGATAATCAAACTGCAGTAACTATTCGAGTATTCCAAGGTGAGAGGGAAATGGCGTCTGGCAACAAATTGTTAGGTCAATTTGATTTACAAGATATTCCACCAGCACCTCGTGGTGTTCCACAGGTAGAAGTGAGTTTTGATATTGATGCTAACGGAATTTTACGAGTTTCTGCTAAAGATTTAGCTACTAATAAAGAGCAAAAAATTGAAATTAAAGCATCTAGTGGATTGTCTGAGCAAGAAATTAATAAAATGGTAAAAGATGCAGAAGCTCATGCAGAAGAAGATCGTAAATTTCATGATTTAGTAACAGTACGTAATAAAGCGGATGCCTTAATCCATGCTAGCGAAAAGGCGATTAAAGATTCGGGAGATAAGGTTGCTAATGACGAAAAACAACGTATTACTGATGCTATTACTAATTTAAAAGAAGCACTCAAGGGTAATGATAAAATATTAATTGAATCAAAGACTAGTGCGTTAGAAGAAGCAACACATAAACTTGCTGAACATATGTATCAAGCAGCAGCGGCCGCCAATCAGCAAAATGCAACTCCAACAGGGGGGGATGCAGCAGCGGCGTCTGGATCTGCAACTGATAAAAATAATAGCAACACCGTAGATGCGGAGTTTGAAGAAATTAAAGATGATAAGAAATAAGATGTCACAAAAAAAACAAGATTATTATGCTGTATTGGGGATAGATAAAGGAACAAGTGATGCGGATCTAAAAAAAGCTTACCGTAAAATGGCCATGAAGTATCATCCAGATAGGAATGCTGGCAATAAATCAGCAGAAGAACAATTTAAAACAATACAACAAGCATATGAGGTATTGTCCGATCCGCAAAAACGACAAGTATATGATACTTATGGTCATGCTGGAGTTGATGCATCTAGTGGTTACGGTGGCGGGCATCACGCTCAACAAAATGCTAATTTCGATGATATTTTTGGTAATATTTTTGGGGATATTTTTGGAGCTGGTGGTAGAGGAGAAGGTGGTTTTGCTAAAAGTAATCAATCGCAAGTAAGAAAAGGTGCTGATTTACGTTACTTTGCTGATCTATCTTTAGAAGATGCTATACACGGCACGAATATTACAATAAAACTTAATGTGCCAGCAGCTTGTAAAGTATGTCACGGTAGTGGTGTCAAAGATGGAGCAAAACCATCTAATTGTAGTACATGTCACGGTCAAGGACAGGTACGTATGCAACAAGGATTTTTTTCTATACAACAGACTTGTCCATCTTGTGGGGGCGCTGGTACCATAATTGTTGATTATTGTAAGTCTTGTCGCGGTAATGGTCGTGTTGAAGAAAGCAAGACTTTATCAGTAAAAATTCCTCCTGGTGTTGATAATGGTGATAAAATTCGTTTGCAAGGAGAAGGTGAAGCGGGTTTTCGTGGTGGAAAAGCTGGTGATTTATATGTACAGGTTAGAGTAAAGGAACATCCTGTATTTAAAAGAGAAAATAGTAATTTACATTGTCAGGTACCAATAAGCTTTTCTTTAGCAGCTATTGGTGGAGAAATTGATGTTCCAACATTCACAGGACCTGTAAAATTAAAAATCCCAGGCGAAACTCAAACTGGTAAAGTATTTCGTTTACGTGGTAAAGGAGTAACTACCGTACGCAAAGAAGGGCCAGGAGATTTATTTTGTGAAATAACAGTTGAAACTCCAGTAAATCTTACAAAGGAGCAAAAAGAGTTGTTGCAAAAATTTGAAGACAGCACTAAAAACTCTAATAATAAACATAATCCCCTAACCCAATCGTGGGTACAGATGGTTACAAATTTGTTTAAAGAAAATTGATTTATAATGGAGGGGTTGTTTTAGATGTTAGAAGCTTGTAGTAACTATGTTGATCTTCTAAAAAATTTTTTATGGTCAGGTCCATTATTAATTGTACTATTAGCAGTTGGTATCCATCAAACAATAATAATTAAGGGATTACAATTTAGGTATTTATTTGAATGTTTAGGCTTAACTTTTTTAAACCATTTGAAATTAAAAAAAACACCACAAAACAATGAAGAAGCTGGAGATATAACGGCGTTTCAAGCTATGATGACAGCGTTAGCTGGAGCAATTGGTACAGGTAATATTGCAGGTATTTCTACTGCAATAGCGGTGGGTGGATTTGGAGCGCTGTTTTGGATGTGGTTGGTTGCGGCGTTTGGAATGGCAACTGCTTACGCAGAAACTGTATTATCGGTAAAACATCGAAGAAAAAATTCATCCGGAGATATGTCTGGCGGTCCGATGTATTATTTACGTTACAGATTAAATTCTCCCAAGAGCGCAACAATATACGCTATTTTTGTCGTAACTACGGCTATTGGCTTAGGAAGTCTAGTTCAATCTCATTCCGTTGTTGATGCAATATCTGGATATTACCCAGTGAGTAAATTTATGGCTGGATCTATATTAGCAATAATTTCAGGATTAGTAATTATTGGTGGGGTAAAAAGTATCGGCAAAACAGCGGGAGTTTTAGTACCGTTTATGGCGTTAGGTTATGTAATAACTGGCAGTATTGTTTTAGCTTATAATTACTCTAATATAATTCCGGGATTAATTTTAATTGTTAAAAGTGCTTTTGTTGGGCAGGCACCTATTGGTGGTTTTTTAGGATCAACTATTTGGTTATCTATGCAAAATGGTGCTCAGTATGGAATTTTTGCTAATGAAGCTGGTTTAGGTAGTTTAGCAATAGCGTCTGCTAGCGCTAAAACAAATAGTCCAGTAGAACAAGGTATGCGATCTATTGCAGGTGTGTTTATAGCTACGATGATTATTTGTACCATAACAGGCCTAGTATTAGTTGTAACCCAAGTTGTTGGAGCGGTTGATGATAGTGGTTTAATTAAAGGTTCAAGGCTAGTAATGTTAGCTTTTGGTAGTGTTAATAGTAAGTTTAATATTATAGTTATTTTTAGTTTAGCAATGTTTGCGTTTACTACTATTTTAGCTTGGGCTTATTATGGAGAAAAAAGCATAGAGTATTTATTTGGAGTTAAATTTGTAATTTATTATCGTTGGATTTTTATAGCATTTGTTTTAGCTGGAGCTGTTTTAGAGTTAGATTTTGTATGGTCAGTTGCCAATTTATCTACTGCATTAATGGCATTTCCAAATTTAATAGCTATTGTATTGTTACATAAAGAAGTTAAATCAGAAACAAAACTATATTTTTCTGCTTAGGGCTTTTCAAAAAATAACTTGTACGTTTTCACTCGCTAAACTTAGCTACCTCAAACAGCCGCTCGTTTAAAAGCACAAGTTATTTTTTCAGGCCATTAAGATCCTTCACTCTTATTGACCTGATGGGAGAGTAGGTAGATTTTTAGATGCTTCAGCAGCAGCCTTAGTTCCTCCAGCGGTAGCTTTATCTAGCTGTTGTCCCATTTTAGCACCAGTGGAAATTTGTGAAGATAATAATGTGGCTAATAATGCTTCTATTCGTTCATTTTGGGTGAATTTATTGTATTCCATCCAAAGTTTAAATGCTTCAACTTGTAATAGTTCCATCAGCAGTTGATCGGTTGGTAATTTGCTAATGCCTTTAATCCAAGTTGGATCGGTTAAACGTCTAGCTGATTCATCATGCATCATTTGCATTATTGATTTTGGATTATTCTCATGAGTTTGTCTTCTCGCCATAATTTCATTTAAACTATTTGTAGCCAGCATTAATGCAGCTTGTGGGGCTATTAGGTTAGCTAGTGTAGCTTGTTTATCTGTGTCTTTTGCGTCGCTAGCGTTTGCTAACATGGTATTTATTTCAGTACTTGGAAATGGCTCTACAAGATTACGAACTAAAGTTTTAGCCAATAGCAGATCTGTATCGCTATAAGTAAGATCAAACATATTTGATGGTCGTAAATTAGCATATATTCTTCCTGTATTATTTTTATTTTCTTGATTACATTCTGGAAGACTAGATTCATATGCTGGATTACAATATATTCTGCTAAAATCTGTGATAAATTGTTGTTGAGGATTTTGTATTGGAGATGAATCAAAATTAATAATGTGTAATCCAAAATTAAGATCGTCTATTTCTTTATTTTTAAGAAAAGAGTCGATGCTTGATTCTATAGTTGAAATTGTTGTTGCAGTTTTTTGCATAAAATCTGAAGGAACAAAAGCAGCGCTAATAAGGGGGGAATCAGCTGGAGGAGCGTCTGCTGCATAAGAGCTGATACTAAATCCTGGTAAAGTTATCGCTAGCATGTATATGATATATTTTTTCATATCTAATCCTTTAATTCGATGTTAATCAAAAAACATAATATTTTTATGTTGCTATTAATTTAATATTTAAATGTCTTATCGAATTATTAGATTATTTCTTTAATTTTTTGTTACATTCCTAATACTTGTTTGTTAACAGTACAGATTTTATTTAATTTGATACTAATAATTAATGGTACTTGTTCACTGAGGTAGGTATTTTTTAAACTTATGGAGCATCCTGAAAGAATAAAAACACATTTTAAACCTATTAACACACTGAATGGTGCGTAATAAGTTTAAAAAATACCTACCCCAGTGAATAAATACAATTAATGTATTACATAGGACTTAAAATATGAAAATGTAAATGGTCAACCACTTGACCACCATCGCGCCCAGTATTGATTATTGTTCTAAATCCAGATAGCCCAGATTTTTTGGCTATTTCTGGAATTTTATATACTGCATGAGTAATAATTTTTTGATGTTCTAAAGTTAAATCAGCTAAACTTTTGATGTGTAATTTTGGTATTAATAATAAATGAGTTTTGGCTCTTGGATTAACATCTTTAAATACTGCTATTATATCGTCTTGATATACAAATTCAGCAGGTAATTCATTTTTGATAATTTTACAAAATATGCAATTGTTCATGTTGTTGTACCTATAAAAGTATAAGTTCTTTACACAGTTTACTATAAAATAAATCTAGATAGATCTTCATTTTGACTTATATGTTGTAATTGTTCCAGTACATACTTGTTATCTATAACGAAAGTAGTGTTATTTTTAAGTTCTGATGCATCAAAAGAAATATTTTCTAAAGTGCGTTCTAATACAGTGTGTAATCGTCTGGCACCAATATTTTCTGTTTTTTCATTAATTTCCCATGCTATTTTTGCAATAGCTTCTACACCATCTTTGGTAAATTTTAAATTTACCCCTTCGGTTTTTAATAATGCAGAATATTGTTCAGTTAAACTAGCATTAGGTTCTGTTAAAATTTTTATAAAATCATTAGTAGTTAAAGCGTCTAATTCTACTCGTATTGGTAATCTACCTTGTAACTCCGGAATAAGATCTGATGGTTTAGAAAAATGAAAAGCACCAGAAGCTATAAATAATATATGATCAGTTTTGATCATGCCGTATTTAGTAGAAACTGTTGAGCCTTCAATTAATGGTAATAAATCGCGTTGTACTCCTTCTCTAGATATATCACTTCCATGAGCTCTTTCTGTGCGTTGAGCTACTTTATCAATTTCATCTATAAATACTATGCCAGATTGCTCTACTCGCTCGATTGCTTGGGTTTTTAATTCATCATCATTAATTAATTTTGATGATTCTTCTTCGCTGATTAGTTTAAATGCATCTTTAACTTTCATTTTTCTAAGACGTTTTTTTTCTGTAGATAAATTCTGGAACAAATTTTGTAATTGGTTGGTCATTTCTTCCATGCCAGGTGGTGCCATAATTTCTATACCAATAGAGTTTTGAAACACTTCTATTTCTATTTCTTGAGTGTCTAGTTCGCCATTTTGTAATTTTTCAGAAAATGATTTTCTAGTTGAGGCATAATCTTCTTGATCTTGGTTGAAATCATTAGTTAAATTTAATGGATCATTAATGTTTTTAGTTGATGGTAGTAGTATATCTAATATGCGTGTTGTAGCGATGCAGTTAGCATGATCTTTAATATTAGTAAAGGCTTCGTTTCTGATGTTTTTTACTGCAACGTCTATTAAATCACGAATGATAGATTCTACGTCTCTGCCCACATAGCCTATTTCGGTAAATTTAGTTGCTTCTACTTTGATAAATGGAGCATTAGCTAATTTGGCTAAGCGTTTGGCAATTTCAGTTTTACCAACACCAGTTGGCCCAATCATTAAAATATTTTTTGGAGTAATTTCGTTACAAAGAGGTTGAGGAATATTTAAACGACGGTAGCGATTACGTAATGCAATAGCGACTGCTCGTTTAGCTTTGTCTTGACCGATTATATGTTTGTTTAGTTCTAGTTGAATTTGTTTAGGAGTTAAGTGTTCCATTCAATTACCTCAATAGTGCGATGATCGTTGGTAAAAATACAAATGCTAGATGCTATATCTAAGGATTTTTCTACAATTTTTTTGGCATCTAATTTAGTGTTTTCTAATAAAGCAGCGGCGGCGGCTTTTGCATATGGTCCGCCAGAACCTATTGCCATTAAACCATCTGTTGGTTCTATAACGTCGCCATTACCAGTTATTATTAAAGAAACTTGAGCATCAGCTACACATAACATTGCTTCTAAGTGGCGTAGCATTTTATCGGTACGCCAATCTTTAGCTAATTCGACAGCTGCTCTAGTTAAATTTCCGGAATATGATTCTAATTTTGCTTCAAATTTTTCAAATAAAGTAAATGCATCAGCGGTGCCACCTGCAAAACCAGCAATAACCTTATCTTTAAATAAGCGACGAACTTTTCTAGCATTACTTTTTAAAATCATAGATTTTGCAAAAGTAATTTGACCGTCAGCGCCTATTACTACTTTATTGTTACGTCTGACACTAATTACTGTTGTTCCATGTAATTGATCGCAATTTTTATTCATCTTGTAACTCTCTATATATTTCTAATATATTATTAATGATTAAATAATTTTTATAGTGGTATTTTTAAATCCAGCTAAATCTACTTGTTCTTTTTTTTCTGTAACTATAGATTGAGAAGCAAATGGTCCAAGTAATACTTTATAGTTTATGTTTTTATTGATTAGAGTTACAGTTTCTATATTTGCTTCGAAACCATGTAATGCTAATTTGGCTTTTAATTCATCAGCTTCTTCTATTTTTCTAAACGTTCCGATTTGTAAAAAATATTGACTTGGTTTAGTTGGTTTATTATTTATAGTTACATTTGTAGTGCTAGATACTGGTGATACTGGTGTATTAGGAAGCAAATTATAAAAATCATAATTGTTAACGGTGTTGTTGGTTGTTAACTTAGGTTTTTGATTGTTTTCTTTAGTGTTTTTCAAGAACGATTTGGAAAATGAGTGTAATTTTTTGTTTGGTAATTTAGGAGTGATTTTGCCATAATTAAATATAATAATTATTAGCATAGTAATTATTATACCACCTAACAATCCATATAAAAATGTTGTTAACCAAGAATTTTTATTGTTGTAGGATGATTTATTTTTAGTGCGTCTAGCACCTTGCGATTTGCGCAAAAAAATTTTAAAAATTAAATTGGATAACAATCCGTATATTATATTTTTCACAGTTTGTTAATTATACCCTAGATTTTAATGTGTAATTTTAATAGATTTTTAAAAAATACTATTTTGAAGCAAAAACAGTTTAATAACAAGAACCAATGATCCTTGGCAATTAGATACATTTGCCTTGTAGTGACTGGTTGTTTTAATTGGCGACAGGTCTATTGAGTGTACCTGCATTGTTAGTTGTGCATATAACAATATTGAGATTCTTGAACTATATTGATGTTTATATAGTCTTTATATATAGGATTATAAATTTAATAATAAAAATAATTATAACACCAATTTTAAAGAGGTAAATCATGCCACATCGTAAAAACCCAAGTTTAATAAATGTAGCTAATTCACATTTGCAAGAAGCATTAAATAATATTTTTGAGATTAGTAATATTATTTTAGATTGTGGGGTGTTTGGAGCAAACGGCGATGCAAGAAATAAAGAATATATGCAATTATTGCAAAAACAAGCTCAAAAATATCAAGAAGAATTAGCAAAACACAATAATATGATAAATATTGAATTATTTAATCATATTAATGCGTTTTTAAAAGAACAAGCTGAAATGGTTCAAGAAAACGGGGCTTTTTTTGAGGATTTATTTAATAATCCACACACAAAACCAATGGCAGAGCGATTATTTCCTGTATTAGGAGCATTAATTTTCCATGCAGAGCGGCAATAGATAGGTATAGCGATTTAAAACAAGCAACTAGTAGCCATACTTCTGGAGATAGTAGTCATTCTAAAAAACATAAACATGATGGATTATCAAGCGATGATAATAATTCAGATATTTTAGGAAGTATGATGGGCGCAAATATAGAAAATGTTTTAACAAATTTATTAAAACATTTGCCAGAAATAATGGATGCATATCAAACTTTTATGAATGTGGTAAATAGTGTAGTAAGTGGAGTTGTCCAAAGTGAATCACACCACCATAATACTTCTGAACATGAAACAGTCGCTAGACCTTCTGGCATACTTCATGAACATGAAAAACATGCTAGCCATGCTAAAAAGCACCAAAAATATCCTCAAGAGGGGCATAAAACAAGTAAGCATAAGTCACATAAGCGCGGTGAACGTCCAGAATAATTAATTACAAATATCATTACCATACTTATTTAATCCAATCTTGTAGCTAGCTACAAGATTGGATTAAATATTGTCAACATGCTTACTTATATCAAATAATTCACTTAATAACGTATTTTCGCTTGAATGTTAGTATTCTAAAGCGGTATGCTTATAGCTATTAAGAATTGGGAGTTGGCTGAGCAGTCGCTGTCAGGATTAAGGCAATATTTAGTTGTTGGCTTTGTTTACATGATAGAGGAAAGTCCGGGCTCCGTAGGGTAAAATGCCAGGTAACACCTGGGAAGCGCGAGCTTATGGATAGTGCCACAGAAAACAAACCGCCCAATCTAATCACTTTTCTTACAATTTTCCTCTCTCTCGCATGCGGGAGAGGGGGAGTTTGTAGGAAGGGTGAATTAGTTGGGTAAGGGTGAAAAGGTGTGGTAAGAGCACACCGCATTTACGGTAACGTAAATGGCAGGGTAAACCCCATTTGGAGTAAGATCAAATAGGAACTCTATAGTGTGATCCGCACTGAGTTTGGGTAGATTGCTAGAGGTGCTTGGTGACAAGCATCCCAGATGAATGACTGCACTAGACAGAACCCGGCTTATAGGCTAACTCTCTAATTCTTAATTTTTAAAATTTTATTTTGGAGCACATATGTCACTTGAAAAAAAAGTACTACAAAGAACTTTATCTATTATTAAGCCTGATGCAATTCGTAAACATATTATAGGTAAAATTATAGAACGATTAGAAGCTAATGGACTACAGGTTGTTGCTGCTAAAATGATACTTATTACCCCAAAACAAGCAGAACAATTTTATGCTATTCATAAGGAACGTCCGTTTTTTAAAGATCTAGTAAATTTCATAAGTTCAGGTCCAGTTATAGTGCAAGTATTGGAAGGAGCAAATGCGATCGAACAAAATCGTAAAATAATGGGAGCTACTAATCCTATGGATGCATTACCCGGTACTATTCGTAAAGATTTTGCAGATAGCATCGATAATAATGCGGTACATGGTTCAGATAGCTTGCCCAATGCTAAGATAGAGATAGCATTTTTCTTTGCTGAATATGAGATCTTTAGTGAAAATTAATTTATTAGGTGTAACTAAAGAAGAATTACAAGAAATGATGGTGGCTATTGGCGGTAAACCCTATAATGGCACTCAAATTTTTAAATGGATCTATCATTTTGGAATAGATGATTTTTCTAAAATGACAGATCTAAGTAAAAATCTTAGAAATATTTTAGTTCAAAATTATGAAATAGTACCACCCAAGATCATTAGTGAACATATAGCTAATGACGGCACCATTAAATGGTTAATAGAGGTGTCTGGTGGTAGTATTATTGAAACTGTATTTATTCCTAAACCTAAGCGTACTACGTTGTGTATTTCGTCCCAAGCTGGATGCATTATGAATTGTTCTTTTTGTCAAACAGGAAAGCAAGGATTTAGTAAAAATTTATCTTGCACAGAAATTATCGGGCAGTTATGGTTAGCAAATAAAAAGCTTAATAAATCAATAACTAATGTAGTAATGATGGGGATGGGCGAGCCATTGTTAAATTTTGATGCAGTAAAACGTTCTTTAAGTATTATGCGAGATGAAATATCTTATGCGTTACCGCGGAGACGAGTAACAGTTAGTACTTCTGGAGTGGTGCCAGAAATTTACAGACTGGCTAATGAGTGTGACGTAACATTGGCTGTTTCTTTGCATGCTCCAACAGACGAATTACGTAATACATTGGTTCCTATTAACAAAAAATATCCAATAGCAAATTTGTTAGAAGCATGTAAAAATTTTGTGAGTGTAACCCGCAATACTAGAGTTACAATAGAATATGTTATGCTAAAAGATATTAACGACTCTATTGCTCAAGCTAAATATTTAAGTAAAATATTACAATCGCTGCCTTGTAAAATTAATTTGATTCCATTTAATTTTTTTGCTGGAACTAATTATCAATCATCGAGTATGGATGTGATCAAAAAATTTAGTCAAGTACTCATACAATCTGGTTTTGTAGTAACTATTAGGGCAACTAGGGGACAAGATATTGATGCTGCGTGTGGGCAGTTAGCTGGCAAGGTTAAAGATATAACTAGTAGAAGTAGGCGTTATGCCGCCCAAACTAGTAATATTACTTAATGCACATGAGTTTTCGGTGCTATAAAAATTTAGTTAAAATTTAATAATAATTAGGAAAATTTACATGGATATAATTTATATGGATAATTTAAAAAAAATTAGACGGTACAAAATAGCTGGATGGATATTATTATTATTTATTACATCTTGTTCTTCTAGTTATAAAAATGTTGCCAATAAATCAATGGGAAATATTGATTATAAAAAAGCTGCATTATTAAATGTTGAGTTAGGGCGCAATTATTTAGAGCAAGGTTATACGGAGCGTGCAAAAAAGAAATTTTTACATGCATTAGAGTTAATGCCAAATTTAGCGGAAGCTCATAGTGGTATGGGTTATTTTTGGGAAGTTGTTGGTGAATACAAAGAAGCAGAAAAACACTATTCTAAATCAATATCTTTAGGTAAAGGTAGTGGATTGTTTTATAACCAATATGCTGTTTTTTTGTGTGAGCGTGATCGTTATACAGAGGCTAATAAAAATTTCGTGTTGGCTATAAATGATAAATTATATACTCAAACTGCAGAAGTTTATAATAATGCTGGATTGTGTGCATTAAAAAATCAAGACACCCAACAAGCTGTGTATTATTTAACTAAAGCTTTGCATCACGATCCTAGAAGAACTAATTTATTGTTAGAATTAGCTAAGATTTCTATAGAGCAACGTGAATTTAACATTGCTCAACATCACTTAAAACAATTTTATAATATTCAAAATAAAAAACCAACAGCACCATATTTATGGCTTAGCATTAAAGTTGCTAAAACTTTGGGACAAAAAGATATTGCAGCTAGTAATGCGTTATTATTAAAGAATTTATTTCCTAGTTCTGCAGAATATATTATGTATCACAATGAGTATGGTAAAGGGTAATTATGGCAAGTGGTTTAATAGAAGAACATCAATCAGTAAAGGGCATGCCGGATACCTTGCCAAGTGAGGTTAACCAATGGCTTTATGTAGAAAAAATATTATTAGATTTAATGGATCAGTATGGGTATAAACAAATACGGTTACCTCTGGTAGAAAAGACTGCATTATTTAAACGAGCTGTAGGGGAAATGACAGATATTGTTGAAAAAGAAATGTTTAGTTTTTTGGACGAAAAAAATCGTAGTTTAAGTTTAAGACCAGAAGGTACTGCAGGGTGCGTACGTGCCTGTATAGAACATGGCTTATTGAGGCAATTACCACAAAAATTGTGGTATATAGGACCAATGTTTCGTTATGAAGCACCTCAAAAGGGACGGTACAGACAATTTCAACAGTTTGGAGTAGAGTGTTTTGGGGTTGCAAACTGGGAAGCTGAGGTAGAACAAATTATAATATTTTCTAGGTTGTGGCGCAAATTAGGCTTAGAACAATCATTGCAATTGGAGATCAATAGTTTAGGATCACCATCTGCTAGAAAAGTTTATATTAAAGAATTAACTGCTTATTTTAAGCAGCATTATGACAAATTAGATATAGATTCACAGCGAAGGCTAGCAATTAATCCACTTAGAATTTTAGACAGTAAAAATCCAAAAATGTTTGATTTGGTACAAACTGCACCGAAATTATTAAATTATTTAGATCAAGAGTCATTGTTAAATTATGAATCTTTCAAACAACAATTATCTTTATTAGGGATAAAATATTTAGAGAATCCCAATATAGTGCGTGGTTTAGATTATTACACCGGTATAGTCTGGGAATGGACCAGTCAGCTATTAGGCTCGCAGTCTGCAGTTGGAGCCGGTGGCAGATATGATAATTTAGTAGAGCAACTTGGTGGTGCTCAGGTGGCGGCCGTGGGCCTGGCTATTGGGTTAGAACGCTTGGTTTTATTGTTATCGCAACAAGATAATCAAATAGAGGAGATCTTAGGTACGGAAGGCTATTTTATTTGTGTAGGTGAAGAAGCATTAAGACAGAAATTTGCTATTGCAGAAAAAATAAGAGATATTTGTCCTAATTTTAATCTTACTGTTGATTTATTAGGCGGTAACTTTAAGAATCAATTTAAACGGGCAGATAAATCTGGAGCTAAGTTAGCATTGGTTATTGGAGATGATGAAGTTAATAAAGGCAGTATAACTATTAAGTATTTACGAGAGAATTTTTCTAAAGAAAAAGAATCAGAGGAAGAACCAACAGAAAATAAACAACAAATTACAGTACAATTAAAAGATTTAAATAAGTATATATAAATCGTATTTGTTCACGTGGGTAGGTATTTTTTTAATTTATGAAGCATCCTGACAGCATAAAACCTTGAATTAGCCCAAGGACTCCAGGAATGGTGTGCAATAAATTAAAAAAATACCTACCCACGTGAATGAATATACTATAAATCTTTATGGATTATAATTTTATTGAAATATTAGGTATGAATTATGTTAAAATTAAATAACCAATTTTGGCAAACTTATGGTATGCGAATTAATGTTTATATAATAGCCATAATTATAAGTTTTGGTATTGTAAAATATTGGCAGCATCACAAGCACTTTGAAGATCAATTAGCTGCTAAAAATTTTCAGATAATGTTGCAGTCCATGTCTGTGGGAGATGTTATAACGGTTAAAACATATGGTACTGACTTGCTAGGCTTTTCTAATCGTACACCATACCCTAGATTTGCAGCATTATTATTAGCAAAAGTATCAATGTTAGAAAATAATTTTGAAGAAGCTGCAACCATATTACATTCAGTTGTTCAACAAAACAAAAAAGATCAAATTTGGCAGATTGCAAATTTACGATTAGCCAAAGTTTTATTGTTGCAAAACAAATTACCAGAAGCAAAACAAATTTTAGATAAAGTTGTTTTGCAAAAAAAGTTTTCTAGTAGATACGAAGAATTGCAAGGTGATCTGTTGTTTGCTAATAATCAATTTAAAGAAGCTCATAAAGAGTATGTGCACGCGCTAAAAGATTTACCACAACAAGTTGTTGCGCCATGGTTATACTTGAAAATTGCGGAAACTGCATTAGAAAATGATGATAATGATAGTTTAAATGTTAGTGTTAAAGATACAGATGCTGAAGTGGAGATCAATTAATAATGTCAGTAATACAAAAACAAATAATATGGTGTATATTGTGTGCGACTTTATTGTTAACAGCATGTAATAGTATAGAACGTAGGGTAGATCGACCAAGTAAAAAAACATTGGAATCAATAGTAAATCCTTTTTCAACTAAGAAAATTTGGGGTAAAAAAATTGCTGATTTAAAAACAGAATATACTTTAAATTCAGCAATATTGTTATCAAAAGGGAAAAATCAATTATTTACTGCAGATTTGAATGGTAATGTAGTGGCTGTAGACTTGAATGGTAAAATATTGTGGAAGAAATCTTTAAAAAATTCCGTTACAGCAGGACCAGTATTATTTGAGGATAAAATTTTTGCAATAACGTCTGATACCAAATTATTTTGTTTAAGATCTATTAATGGAGATCTATTGTGGGATGCTCCAATTAGCAGCGATGCATTGGCTGCTCCTGGTTTATCCTCAGATCTAGCGTTTGTACACACTTTGGATGGTGGTTTAAGTGCAATTAGTTTAAAAGACGGTAGACAATTATGGAGGATCTCTACAGTTGTTCCTAACATAACTTTACGGCGTGGTAGTGCACCAGTAGTTGCTGGTAATTATGTAGTTACTGGTTTTGCTAATGGGAAATTATTTGCAGTAAATAAAGAAAATGGAACAGTTTTATGGGCTCATAATATATCTAATCCTAAAGGTAGATCTGAGTTGCAACGTATGACAGATATTAGTGCTGATCCAGTAATTGTTGGTAACACTGTATATGCCGTGAGTTATCAGGGTAATTTAACAGCTATTAGTCTTGATAAAGGCGAATTATTGTGGGAAAAAGAACTTTCTTCATATTTAGGTATTGTTGTTGATGCTGATGCAGTATATATATCTACTGTAGATGGTAAGGTTTTGGCAGTAGATAATAAAACTGGTACTACATTTTGGTTGCAAGATGATTTGCAGGGTCGAACTTTGTCCAAGCCTGTAATCTTTAATAATTATATTGTAGTTGCTGATCAAGATGGAAATTTACATTTTTTAGACAAATCATACGGATATATTAAGGGTAGAGTGTTCGTGGATAGTTCAGGAGTATCTATAGCTCCACTTGTTAATAATAAAAATCAATTATATGTGCTAAGTAATAGTGGTTATTTAGAGGTTTTAGAAATTTCTCAATAAATTAAAAAGTTGTAAATTTAAAAATGTTACCAGTAGTTACCATAATAGGCAGACCAAATGTTGGGAAATCCACATTATTTAATCGCTTAACCAAAAGTAAGGCAGCATTAGTTGTAGATTTACCAGGTACCACGAGGGATCGTAATTACGGTTTTGGTAAAATTGGTGAGCAATCTTATATTATCGTCGATACCGCAGGTATTCACGATAATGTTGAACAAAACAAAATCATGATTCACCAAGTTGAAAAAGCTATTGTGGAAGCTCAAATCATTTTATTTGTCGTTGATGCAGCTGCTGGGTTAATGTCCGAAGATTTAGAGTTGTCTGCGAAATTACGAAAATTTAGTAAAAAAATCATATTAGTTATTAATAAAATTGATGGCGTTAATATGGATTTAGTAAAAATAGATTTTTTTAGGTTGGGTTTTAATAATATAATAGAAATTTCCGCTAAGGCTAACCGAGGTATTAATAAATTAGCCGATCAATTTATTAATGAATTTAAAATAAATAATTCAAACGATATAAATAATGAAATAGTTTGTTCTGAAATTGATAATAGTGCTGATGATGGATCTATAAAGGTTGCAATCGTTGGGCAACCTAATGTAGGTAAATCTACTTTAGTTAATAATATCCTTGGAGAAGAGCGAGTAGTAGTATTTGATAGCCCTGGTACAACTCGAGATAGTATCTATATTCCAACTCAATTTGGAATGCGTAAATATATGCTAATAGATACAGCCGGTGTTCGCAGAAAAGCGCGAGTTAAAGAAACAGTAGAAAAATTTTCTGTTATTAAAACATTACAAGCAATAAATGATGCGCAGGTTGTAATATTATTAATTGATGCTCAAAAAGGTATAGTGGAACAAGATTTAAAATTAGTAGACTGCATAGTAACTGCTGGAAGATCATTGGTTTTAGCTGTTAATAAATGGGATAGTATAACTAAAGAAGACCAAAAAAAATTACAAAAAAACATTCGTGACGAATTACATTTTGTTGATTTTATTAAGCCAGTGCCAATATCTGCTTTATATGGTACTGGAATAAAAAAAGTATTTCATGCAGTACTGTCAGCTTTTGAATCAGCGACTATGCCTGTGCCTACTAATAAATTATCGTTATTATTAGAAGAAGCAATTGCTGAGCATCAACCACCATTATCTAAAGGTCGACGTATTAAATTGCGTTACGCACATTTGGGTGGGCATTTACCGTTTAGAGTAATTATCCACGGTACTCAAGTAGAGAGCTTACCGTTGCATTATAAAAAATATTTGAGTAGTTTTTATAGAGAAAAGTTGCAATTGCACGGTACCGTAGTACATATAATATTAAAAAATTCTGATAATCCATATGTTTAATTTGCTCTAATAAAATCAGTAGGGGTATTACACTAGACTAAAGCTAGTTGATCGGATAGCATAATAATCAAAACATAAACAATCTAATAAATATTATTAATTACTAGAAGGGGCATAAAGTTGTGGGTGTATTAATAAAAAATTCTAAAATACCTACATTTATTGGTTCAGGAGCCTTATTTTTATGGTCAGTTGAGCCATTGCTAGTCTCAGAGTTGATTAATATTCCAATATTTGAAGCTTTAACTATTGTTTTTACTAGTTGTTTTATATTAACTGCAATTAGATTAACTGCAATAAAAAAATGGCAAATAATTTTACAACAAAAATGGTATGTTTGGGTTGTTGGTGTTATTACAATTTGTGGTAGCGATTTTTGTTATATGTTTGGTTCTCATTTTGCTCCAATTGCTCACGTTGATCTTATTGATTATTTATGGCCATGTTTGCTAGTTGTATTCGTTGGATTTTTACCTAAAGAAAAATTTCGTGTTTGGCCTATTATAGGAGCACTTTTAGGCTTGCTAGGAGTTTTTCAACTTTGCTTTTTTTCTGATCCAACAATGTTAAATGGTACATATAGTGGTACTTATATTTTTGGATATGCTGTTGCTTTGTTAGGGATCTGTTGTTGGGGATTTTATTCAGTTTTTTCTAAATATAATATAGATATTCCGTCAGATATGATGGGTGCTTATTGTGGAATAGGGGCTTTAGTATGCTTAATTATTCATTTGTGTATAGAAGTAACGATTATTCCTAGTTGTTCTGAAGTTGGCATGGCAGTTATGTTAGGGTTAGCAGGTCCTGGACTTGCATATCAATTATGGGATTATGGTATTAAATACGGCAGTATTAGCATACTAAGTACTGGGTGTTATTTTACTAGAATTTGTGCATTAATTTTATTAGTCTGTTTTGATAAAGAACCTTTTTCTAAAGAGCTAGTGATTGCATGTGGATTAACTTTTTTGGGTATGCTGATTGGTAATATAGATCAAATTAATATCAAACAATATTTAAAATATAATTTTAATTTGCTTTCAGGTTTTCGAAAGTTGGTGCGTAGTGCTGGGTAGATCTTTCTTTTTTATGGTACGTTTTAACTAATACTAGCTCTTAAGACACCACGATGATCATGAGTAACACTACTATTAACTTTATGATCAATAAATTTTTCTTTTTGTGTAGAATAAGTAAACAACATTCCTTAAATTGACGGCATTACGTGAACACTTACCGCTTTAATTTGCTTGTCAAAAGAAATTTAACTATTCTTTGATGATGCGCATTACCCGCTATCTGCGCAGGAGTTTTTCCATCTTTACTTCTTGTTTCAATATCAGCACCACTTGCTAGAAGCTGTACAACCATATCGTCATAACCATGCTTAGTAGCTATATGTAAAGGAGTAAATCCACCGAAATGCTCTGCTTGCTTAACATCGGCACTATTTGCTAAAAGTTTTGCACCGATGTCTATATTGCCTGACTCGGCTGCCATATATAAAGGGAATTTTTCATCCTTAGGGTTTTTTTGATTAATATTAGCACCACCTGCGATAAGCATTTCAACTATTTCATCACGCCCAGCTCCAGGCCCAGCTGTGGCGATAGTTAGATGCAAACTGGCAAAACCTGATGCTTCTGCGTGATTGGCATTAGCTCCATGCGCTAAAAGTGTTTCAACTATGTCTGTACAGCCAAGATGTGCAGCCATAATTAAGGGAGTTGTACCTGCGAACTCATCATCACTTTTGATTTCTTGATCCACATTTGCACCATGCGCAAGAAGCTTTGCAGTTATATCTACATCAATTTCAACAGCTGCATTCAAAGCGGTTGAATTATTTTTGCTTGTTTGATTCACGCTTGCACCGTTTGCCAAAAGGACTTCAACTGTTTCGTTGCAGCCCTTTCGAGCAGCTATAAGTAAAAGATTTTCTTCACAATCATTTACGTAATTTACGTTAGCATTATTTTCTAGAAGCATTGCCAATATTTTTGCATCTCCTTTTTCAACAGCAAAATGTACAGGGTTTACGCCATCTTCATTCCTTGTGTTTAAATTAATATCCTTCCCTTTCTTCAGAATTATCGCAACCATTTCCGTGTTGCCAATATTGATAGCCTCTATTAATGTAGTTATAAGCACATCCTGTGGTAATGAATTGTTTGATGATAGAATAGCTTCAATACGTTCTATATTTCCTTTATATACATTTATAACAAGAGTTTGTTTTATATCTAATTTTTGTAAATTTGTAATTTTTTTAAATTGCGGGATGTTGTTAAATAATATATTAATATATTTCAAGTCTATATTGGAATTCAAAAAATCGCTTATATTAAAAACCGGCATACCATGCTTTAAAAACATCTTTAACACTTCTTGGTCTTTATTCTTAGCTGCTAATAATAATGGTGAGCTTGCTTGGTCTGTTGGATTTAAAGAAATAGCTACCATATTACCAATTATGTTTCTATAGATGTAGCTATTTGTACTTAAAAATTCCATAACCTCTAAGACTTTGGTTCGCTTTTCTTTATTTGCATCAGCTTTTAATAATAGTGTTTTAACCAAAGTTTCAATAAATTCTGCATCTAAATCTTCTTTTACATAATCAAATAGTTTTTCGATCAACTTTTTATTACTATCACTATTTTGACATATTGTTTTAAAAGCTGCGTATATATCTATGCCCTGTGGTTGGTTTTCTGAACTCAGCAATTCTGATTGGTGAAGCATTCTTTTGTCAGCATCAGTTAAACATTTATTTAGTTTTTTCTCACACTCCAGCTGTAATATTGTTTGTCGTATATTTTGAACCAATTTTGATTTTTCAATAAATTTAGTAATAAATGTTTCGTCATTAATTCCACTCTCGGGTGTAACAGTTTTATCTTTAGGTTCACGGTTAATAATTTCACTAAGTTTTTGCACGCTTACCTTGACGCACTCAACTAACTGTCGGGTTTTTTCAGCATAATTCTCCTTGCTTTGGTTTTGCTTAACACTCTTTTTTGCCGGAGATAAGTCTTGAACATCATTCAACCTGTCTTCGCTAGAATTATCAGAAGCATTTTGTTCAACACTACTGCTGCCATTAATTTTGCTATTTTGCGTATCTTGTTGTTTGCGCATTTTTTTACACAACATTTCAACAATATCTTTCTCACTGCCGCGATAAGGAATCATATCTCCATCAGCATATAGATCCATTTCATTTATTAATATACCAAATGTTTTAGAAGTATTTAAAAAGTGTTCAACTATAGTTGTTCGACGATTTGGTTGCGAAGAATATTTCTTATATTCATCATATAAATGTCCTAACTTTTCTTCTAACTCACGTGATTGTTTAAATAATTCATCATAATGATCTTTTTTTGCTTTTAAAATATTACTTATAACTTTAATTGCATCCTCGCTGTTGGCCATAATTGCATTGTATTGTTGAAAGCTAGGAGTTATCTCAGCTTCATCATTATATTTTATTTTGGTATATTCAACTTGACCTTTATAATTAAAATAAACATGCACTACTAATACTGAACCATATCTATCCTTATATCTTTCTGTATAATGAGCAGGATTACATAATCCTTGTTGCCTTTTATATTTTTGTTCTATGCTTATATGTCTATCAAAAAACTGATATCCTGGTTTTACATACGAGCTATGTTTAATTCTTAGCGGTTTATCAAATTTTATTCTAATGTAATTGTTAGTTAATAAATGTCGATCAAATTCTATATTAAAATCTTTAAATATCTCTTTTTGTTTAAAAAATCTTTCAGTAAAAGTATATATTGGGTTATCTCGATCGATATTTGGGTACTTATTGGTTGCTACAAGAGTAAAATCACTTAATTTGGTCGGCATAAGTTATCCTTTATTTATTTTATTATTATTTTTTACCAAAAAATATCACGATATTAAAACTGGCATATATTGAAGGTTCTAATAATTTTTATTCATTATGGTAATAGAAAGGTATCCGGATTAACATTTGTCATACACTATTTCAGTTAATTGCAATTAGTATTTGTTCAATAACTTGTCTTGGATCATCAGGGCTGTCCCGCCTTGTTGCGCAAATAAAGTAGTTACACCCTTTCAATTTCTTAGTAAGAATATAAGCTAAAACCGAAGAAACAAGAGAATTTTTTAGATCAAGAAGTTGTATTTTAGCTGAGCATCGTAGTGGTTTTTTGTCTAAAATTCAAGGATTTATCGGTGTTTCTAAAATGGCAGCATAAAGGAATGATAATTTAGTAAGAATTTCAGGCAAATGGGCTCATTTTTGACGAAACCGATTAAAGTAACTAGATTATCTGATAGAGGATTTGTTGATCAAAAAATTTTTGAATTTATTGAGAAAGAATTACAGTTTTTTATTAAAAATTAAGGGATTCCCGAGGCGTTAACCAGAAAAATTTGTGACAAAATCGGAATTTTAGCGTAATATAAATGATGAAATTTAAAATAGAATTGACACTTTCTATCAGATCTGGAGTTGATCGCTGAACAGTCATTATGTAGATCTTTTCTTCTTGCAAAATTAATTGTCAACCCATTAAAATACAAAATATTTTATAAATATTTATAGAAGTTATAATTAAAGTAGTATAAATTTACATATAGTATCTATGCATAATATACAACTTTAATTTGTTTGATTGAAAATATTTAGTTATATTAATAATGGGGTTTTTAGGTAATTAGGTAATAGAGAGTAATTAAAATGAGTGAAGCTGCAACAATAGAATTATTAGCTATGCCAATTGGTGCTTATCCCAAGAATAATAAGTTGCCAGTTGTTAGTACAGTCACAATCGAAGATTACATAGCGTATGTTAATACTATTCCTATGTTAACTGAGAATGAAGAATTTGAATATGCTCAAAAACTACATCAACATGGGGATTTGCAGGCTGCGCATTGTTTGGTTATGGCGCATTTACGATATGTGGTAAAAGTTTCTAAAAAATATTTAGGTTATGGGTTGCCACTGGCTGATTTAATTCAAGAAGGAACAGTTGGCTTAATGAAAGCGGTTCGTAAATTTGATACAAGTAAAAATGTAAGGCTAGTTACTTTTGCATTACATTGGATTAAGGCCGAGATCCACGAATTTATTTTAAAAAACTGCCGTATTGTAAAAATTGCAACAACTAAAGCGCAAAGAAAATTATTTTTTAAACTAAGAAGTAGTAAAAAAAGTTTCAATTGGTTAAATAATCAAGAAATTCGCCAGATTGCAACTGATCTTAAGGTAAAACCAAGCGATGTTAAGCAAATGGAAATGCGTATTTTCAGTAAAGATAGTTGTTTTGATGAGCCAGAGTTATCAACTATTGGCCATTTAGATCCAGAAAAATCTTTAGTACCAGCAGATTATTTAGAAGATATTAGTTTTAATCCAGAAATGGCTTTAGAAAAAACAGAATGGGAAAAAGCAGCATTTTCTAAATTATATCAAGCTATTGTAAAATTAGATCCTAGAAGTCAAAACATTTTACGCCGCAGGTGGTTGCAAAATGATGAAAAAGCAACATTACAAGATTTAGCTACAGAATATGGTATTTCTAAAGAGAGAGTTCGACAGTTAGAAAACCAGGCTATTGCTGTATTGCGCGAATATTTTTAATATATAAAAATATTTTTTAAATAAATTTCAAGCTATATTCATAAAAAATAATCAAATGGTATATAAAATATAATTTTTAGATTGATAATTAGTGTGTAGTATTTCAAGTAAAAGGATATTAATTATGGCTATTATACAAACGATTCCCATGACAATTAATGGAGCAGAAAGACTTAAAGCCGAGTTAAATCAGTTAAAAACAGTGGACCGTTATAAAGTTATACAAGCAATAGCTGAAGCACGTTCTAATGGTGATTTAAAAGAAAATGCTGATTATCATGCAGCTAGAGAACAACAAGCTTTTATTGAAGGTAGAATTATTGAGCTTGAGCATAAACTATCTCATTGTCAGGTTATAGATGTCAGTAAGATAGAAAATGATGGTAAAATAATTTTTGGTACCACTGTTACTTTATTGATAATTGATGATCCAAAAAAAAATAAAAAAAAAGTTGTTTATCAAATTGTTGGTGATGAAGAAGCGGATTTAAAAAACCAAAAAGTTTCTGTTGGTTCACCAGTTGCAAGAGCATTAATAGGTAAATATGAGGGAGATGTCGTTGATGTAAAAACTCCTTCTGGTATAGTGCGTTATGAAATAGAAAAAGTAGAGTATATTTAGAATTGGTACATTTGGGTTAAGTTTGAGTAAATCGCACAAAAAAAGCAGCAGAATTTGGTTAGACAGACAACATAAGGACGTATTTGTTCAAAAATCCAAGAAAGATGGCTATCGTTCTAGGGCAGCTTATAAACTATTAGAATTGCAAGATAAGTATTCTTTATTAAAATCAGGTATGACTGTTATAGATTTAGGAGCAGCTCCAGGTAGTTGGTCGCAAGTGGCTATTGACTTAATAGCACCTTCTAGTGCCAAGGTGCCAGGAAAATTAATTGCAGTAGATATTTTACCTATAGAATCAATTAAAAATGTCGATATCATTCATGGGGATCTTACAACGAAAGAAGTATTTGAACAAATATGTAACTTGATTGAGGTAGATCGGGATAAGATGGCAAATAAAGTAGATGTTATTTTGTCGGATATGGCCCCTAATTTAAGTGGTATATGGGCAGTAGATATTCCTAAAGCTATGTATCTGTGTTCTGTAGCTATGGATTTAGTACAACGTTTGTTAAAAAAGGATGGTAGTTTATTAATAAAGTTGTTTCACGGAGAAGGTTTCGATAAGTACTTAGTTATGTTAAGACAATATTTTGCTAAAGTTATAATTTCTAAACCTAAATCTTCTAGGATAGAATCTAGAGAAGTTTATGTGTTAGCAAAAGGTTATAAAGTTATTATAAATAAAGGTTTATTATGAGCGATATGGTAAAAAATTTAGTATTATGGTTGGTGATTGCTTTAGTTCTTATGGCAGTATTTAGTAATTTTGGTCCTAAATATGCTCAACCGACTAAATTAGCTTATTCACAGCTTGTTGAAAAAATTCATAGTAAAGAAGTGAAACAAATTACTATAGATGCACAAACCATAGATGGTATTACTAACAGTGGTGAATCATTTTCTACAGACATTCCTGCAAAACCAGAGTTATCATTATTAAATGAATGGATTACTAAATACGATATAACAGTTAGAGCAAGACCACCTGAACAACAAAGTATGCTACTTCATATATTTATTAGTTGGTTTCCAGTAATTTTATTTATTGGAGTATGGATCTTCTTTATGCGTCAAATGCAAGGTGGCGGTGGTCGTAGTGCCATGTCTTTTGGACGTAGTAGAGCTAAATTAATGGGTGAAGATCAAGTTAAGGTTACTTTCGCAGATGTAGCTGGTGTTGAAGAAGCAAAAGACGAGGTTTCTGAACTAGTAGAATTTTTAAAAGATCCTAATAAATTTTATAAATTAGGTGGTAGGATCCCAAGAGGAGTGTTAATGATTGGGCAACCAGGGACAGGTAAAACTTTATTAGCCAAAGCTATAGCTGGTGAAGCGAAAGTACCATTTTTCACGATTTCTGGTTCTGATTTTGTAGAAATGTTTGTAGGGGTTGGAGCATCACGCGTTAGAGATATGTTTGAACAAGCTAAAAAATATGCACCATGTATAATTTTTATTGACGAAATTGATGCGGTAGGAAGACATAGAGGTGCTGGTTTAGGTGGTGGACATGATGAACGTGAACAAACTCTTAATCAGTTATTAGTAGAGATGGATGGGTTTGATGCTAATGATGGAGTAATAGTTATAGCTGCTACAAATAGACCAGATGTATTAGATCCAGCATTGTTGCGTCCAGGTAGATTTGATAGGCAGGTAGTTGTTAATTTGCCAGATATTCGCGGTCGTGAACAAATATTAAAAGTTCATTTGCGTAAGGTTCCGATAGATAAAGATGCAAGTGGCCAACAAACTATAAATCCAAAAACTATAGCAAGAGGAACTCCCGGGTTTTCTGGTGCAGATTTAGCTAATTTAGTTAATGAAGCAGCATTGTTTGCAGCTAGATCTAATAAAACTTTTGTTTCTATGGATGATTTAGAAAAAGCTAAAGATAAAATTATTATGGGAGTTGAACGTCGATCATTAGCCATGAGCGAAAAAGAACGCAGTTTAACAGCATATCATGAATCTGGTCATGCTATCGTTGGTTTGAATATGCCTGGTGAGGATCCTGTTTATAAAGTAACAATTATTCCAAGAGGCCGTGCATTAGGAGTTACTTTCTTTTTACCAGAGGCAGATTCTTATAGTGCAACAAGACAACAATTAGAAGGTAAAGTTGCGACTGCATTTGGTGGAAGAGTTGCTGAAGAATTAATTTTTGGTAACGATCAGGTGACAACTGGGGCATCTAATGATATTAAAAGAGCTACTGAAATTTGTCGTAATATGGTTACTAAATGGGGATTATCAGAAAAATTAGGGCCATTAACTTACGGTGATGAAGATGGAGAAGTATTTTTAGGACATAGTATTGCTAAACATAAAGATATTTCAGAAAGTACTGCACAAGTTATTGATGAAGAAGTTCGTAAAATTATTGATCGTGGTTACGCTAATGCGCAAAGGATTTTAGAGGCTAATAAAGATAAATTACATAATATGGCCAATGCTTTATTAAAATATGAAACTTTGGATACCGAGCAAGTAGCAGATATTATGGCTGGACGTGAGCCACGAATACCAGAAGGCTGGAATGATATTGTCAAAGATGATAATAATAATTTTGATAGTACCCAAGATCTTACTAAGAAAAAAGAAAAAAAACCTAGACATAAAAAAATAGACAAAGCTACTGACGAAGAAGAAGATCTTGCTATTTAATTTGCTAATAAATCTAAAGATGAATTACTAACAGTAGGATTAAAAAAAGTAAGCATCTAGAGCTTGTAGCAATGAATAATATAACCACCAAAAGACCTAATTTAACTGCTTTATTAAATCCTGAGTCGTTTAAAAATTACTATTGGGATAAGAAAGAGCTGGTATCTTTTTGTAGTGCTAATGGATTGTCTATCTTGGGTGGGAAACCTGATTTAGTGAATAGAATTGAATGTTTTTTACAAACTGGCCAAAAGATTGCTCCAACCAAAGTAAAGCGGATTGGCGGTTTGGATAGTGAAAATGAAATAACCCAAGAAACTCCCGTTATTAATTATAAAAATGATGCTAAAACAAGAACTTTTTTTGAAAAAGAAATTGGTAAGCATTTTAGGTTTAATTCATATTTGCGGCAATTTGCAAAAATTTCTAATGAAGATAGTAATTTAACCTATGGTGATCTTGTTAAAGGATGGATTAAAGCAGAGGAACAAAGGAAAAATCCTTCTTATAAAAGCACTATTGATCAACAATTTGAATTTAATCAATTTCAACGAGATTTTTACGCTAAAGAAAAAGGCAAAACTAGGAAAGAATTGATAGAGGCATGGCAAGTAATTCGTTCGGTATCCGGTCCGAATACTTATGCATATTATTTAGAAATAATTAGAACATCTAATTTTATAACAAGGAAATAAAAAATTTTATGAACTTGCCTGAAATTATACATGTTTTATCCAGAGCAATCGTAATCCATAAAGATCGTATCTTACTTTGCAAACCCGCTGGTTTATCTCCTGGTTTTTATTTCACTCCAGGTGGACATGTTGAACCAACAGAAACTGCTAGAGGAGCATTATATAGGGAACTCTTAGAAGAAACTGGGTTTAATTTTACAATTAAAAGATTTTTAGGGTGTATTGAGTACTCATTTCAACCAAATGAAATAACTAAAATGCATTGCCATAATCGAGAATATAATTTTTTCTTTGAAGCTACAGCTAAAGAGATTGAACAACAAATAACCATCCTCACACTAGAAAATCATATTGATTTAATGTGGATTCCAATTAAAGATCTTTTTTATATTGATCTTAAACCTGAACCACTTAAGCGATTTATTAATATATGGTTAAATAAGAGTGTGGAGGATATATTTATAGAAGATAATCCAACGAGCTTTGAACTTTTCTAGCATAAGCCACATACCATCTAAAACATTAAAACATGACAGGGTCGTTCAGCGAACAGTTAATTTGATAATTTAGGCCTCACCCAAACACTCTCAACTAATAAGTGACGCTTACCACAGCCCTCTCCAGCTAACGCTGGTAGAGGGCGGAAACATTAATATTAATAAAGATTCAATATATCTTATAAAAAATGCTATATATTTTCATTAAATTTTTAATTATTTTTATCATATTATGCAAAAACACAAATTATTAGAATGTGCAAAAATTTTAAGAAAAACATCTACTATAGCTGAACAGGTATTATGGCAATGCCTTAGGAATAGAAAATTTATGGGTATAAAATTTCGTAGACAATATTGGATAGATCGTTATATCGCAGATTTTGCATGTTTAGAGCGCAAGTTAATAATTGAATTGGATGGTGATACTCACGTAAATCAACGTGAATATGATATCAGTAGAACTGATGTTTTATCTGTGCTTAATTTTAAAGTTGTTAGGTTTTGGAATTGGGAAGTTTCAGATAATTTACCAAAAGTCCTGGAAAATATAGCAAAAAATGTCTAATGATAATGATGGTTATGCCCTCTACCAGCGTTAGCTGGAGAGGGCTGTGGTAAGCGTCACTTATTAGTTGAGAGTGTTTGGGTGAGGCCTAAATTAGCAAATTAACTGTTCGCTGAACGACCCTGCAAAACATGATAAAAGTAGTTTTAAAAACCAAGTATTATGTTATCATGATTAAAAGATCTGTGACAAAATCATTTTTTGTATATTATAAGAGTCTTTATATGGCAGTATTATTTAGATTTAAAAATATAATCAACCAAAATAAAAAAACATTTGTTTTTGGTATTGTAGGTATTACTTGTTTAACAGCAGCTGCCGTATACCATAGCCGCAAACATGATTTTCAATTTGATCACTCTTTGTGGAATGTTCTAGATTATTATGGTTTTAACGAACCTCAACAAAAACAATCACTAGAATTGATCATGAAAAAAGCAGGAATAATAAAACCAAACGAAACTTTTATGTCTCTTTTTCCAAAAAGAGACAATTCTGATCAATTATTTCAAGATGTTTTACATTTTGTTGAATTGACTCAAAAACATTTTACCATTAGATCTGGTGCTCAAGAAAGATGGGAAGTACAACCTACAGCCTGGATGATAGATAATAAAGACGAAATTTTGTTGGCTCTTGAAAATTTAAATATTACTAATTCAGTAACTCCAACATTTTTAAATCCAGATTTAACTGGAGTTTTAGGTGCTAGAATGACTGCGATGGTATCTAGGTTTAGATATCTTGATGAATTATGTAATAGTCAATTAAAAATTAAATTTTTAGCATTAGTAACTGGGGAACGTAAGGTTACTATAGGTGGAAAAGGGATTGATGGAAATGAAGAAGAATTAGCTAAAATAGCTAACAAATATAATATGACTATAGATCAATTAACAGAAACCCAATTAATGCTCGAAGCTTATCATGGTTCAGTTATTGGTAGTAAATTACCAAAAGAAAACCTTATAGTTATAGATACTCCTGCTAGAGATCTTCCAAGGCCAACTACAGAGACAACTATTCAAGAATTATGTAATTGGTTGAGAGAACATAAAAATGACGTGCACAGTATTATTTTTATATCTAATCAGCCTCATGTAAAATATCAGGAAGCTATAATAAAAGAAGTTTTTAAACAACAAGGATTAAGTACTAAATTTGAAGTTGTTGGATATAAAATTGGTGAGAAGAATGTAATAAAAATCCAAGAATTAGTTGGTGCATTGGGATCACAAATTTGGGCGCAAACTCCGGAGTTAATTTCTCAAGCAAAAATACACACCAACAATCAACATTTAAAAGATCAATTTATGGAATTATATAAGAAACAGCCATTAATTTATAATAATATTAAATTGTTGTTATCAGACAATAATGGCAAAGAACATCATAGAAACATTCCAAAACCTAGCTAGGTCTAAAAAATCAAAAGCAATAATATTATAAATATTATATATTGCAAATAAATTAAAAATATATAGACTAAAAATATGGCTACAGTATAATTTTTATACTGTAATCATATTTTTAACTAAAATAGGGTATATTCCCTGAATTTATTATTAAAGATTAAGGAGAAATTTCATGTTGAATAAAAAATTAAGTTTTTATGGTTACCGATTTAGTACTTATGCAAAATTTTTAATTGGTATTAATAATTTACAATTTGAATTCTTGGAGACTAAATCATGTGTAACAAATCGAACAATTCCCACAAATCTAACGTAATATCGAACCTTAAAAATAAGGTCCTGTCTTGTATTTCCACTATAATTCTAAGTTGTACTGTTCTTTATCTTCCTTCTCTTATTGCCATTGAATCTACTCCTTCTATTATTAAACGTATTGGTATTAGTCAAATTGTCGAACATCCAGCATTAGATGCAGTACGACAAAGCATGCTAGATTCGTTAAAAGAAGAAGGGTTTGAATCAGGTAAAAATTTAAACATTTTTTATGAAAATGCACAAGGAAACATGGTTATTTCTACTCAGATCGCAAACAAGTTATTGCATGCGGATCTTGATTTAGTGGTTGGTGTTTCTACCCCCTCTATCCAAACATTGTTTTACGAAGCTAGAAAACTTAAGAAAAAAATTCCTCTGGTTTTTAGTGCGGTTAGTGATCCTAAAGCTGCAAAATTAGATTCTGATGCAGAATATCCTATTACCGGAATAACCGACACGGCAAACTTAGAAGGTCTTTTAGAACTTATTAATATTATGATGCCTAAATTGAAGACTTTAGGTTTGATGTATAATCCAGCAGAAGCAAATTCTGTGTCTACAATCGATCGTTTGAAAAAGCTATTAAAAGAGCGCCATATTAGCTTTATGGAAGTTACTGTCAATAAAACTCAGGATGTGGCACAAGCAACTAAAAGTTTAATAGGCTTAGTAGATGCGCTTTACTTTCCACAAGATAATACTGTAGTTGCAGCTATCCCTACAGTTGTTAAGGTGGCGACGCAAACTTCTCCATTATTACCTGTTATATTACCTATTTTTACTAATGATCCGATCCTTATAAAAAAAGGAATTTTAGCGGCAGTTGGGTATGATTATGAAGATATGGGTAAAGAAACAGGCAGAGTAGTTGCTAGGATATTAAAAGGTGAATTACCGCAAAAAATTGCTATTCATAATCCTTCCGAACTTAAGGCAGTGATCAATGTTTCTTTAGCTAATAAATTAGGATTCTTTATTCCTAAAAAATTGAAACATTCTAAAGTTCAAATTGTAGAATAAACAAAAAGAGAAAAATTATGAATCTCATTCAATTTTTAAGTGCCTTAGAGTTAGGATTATTATATTCATTAGTTACATTAGGAGTTTATCTTACCTTTCGTACTATAAATTTTCCTGATTTAACTGTTGATGGTGCTTTCCCGTTAGGAGCAGCTGTAGCTGGCGCACTTATAGTGCATGACGTTAATCCGTATGTTGCTACAATTTGTGCTATGTTTGCAGGTGCTTTAGCTGGATTTGTAACAGGTTACTTGCATATTAGGTGGAAAATTCTTGGTTTACTTGCAGGGATCTTAACAATGACTGCACTTTATTCCATTAATCTTAGAATTATGGGAAGGCCTAATATTGCGATCCTAACTGAACCAACAATTTTTACTTTTTTAAAAGGAACTCATTCAATCCTATTTATTATTACTATTATTGTTATTTTAACGGTTTGTTTATTGTATAGATTTCTTATAAGTCAGCTTGGGTTAACATTAAGGGCTATAGGAATTAATGGACCAGCAAGCCCTTCTTATGGAATTAACGTAGGTACAATGATTTTAATTGGTCTTTCTTTAAGTAACGCATTGGTGGCATTGGCTGGTGCGTTGTTTGCACAGGCGCATGGTTTTGCTGATATTTCCATGGGAACTGGAACTTTAATTACAGGTTTGGCATCTGTTATTATTGGCGAAAGTATATTTCATAAGCGTCATATTTTTTGGATGTTAATTAGTTGTGTATTAGGTTCAATCCTTTACAGGATTGTGATTGGATTAGCTTTAAACACCCAAATTGCAGGTCTTAAAGCATCCGATCTAAATCTTATTACTGCCGTACTAGTTATAATCGCAATGTTAATGCCACAAATTCGTCAAAAAATGTGTGTCAAATCTATTAAAGCTAGGTGGAACATATGATTGATTTACAAAATGTTTCGGTTACTTTTAGTAAAAACACTCCATTAGAAAGTCTTGTGTTTAATAAATTAAATTTGAAAATAAATTCTTGTGAATTTGTAACTGTAATTGGAGGTAATGGAGCCGGTAAATCTACTTTAATGAACATCTTGTCTGGCGCAATATTAGTGGATGAAGGTAATATTATTTTAGATAATATTAATGTAACTAATTGGTTAGTACACAAAAGAGCACAATTAATTAGTCGCGTTTTTCAAAATCCATTGTTAGGCAGTTATGCAGAATTAACCATTGAAGAAAATTTATGTATTGCATATGCCAGAGCCCAAGATCGTTCTATTAAAATAGCACTTAATAAAAATTTGCGAGAACATTTTAAAGAAAGGCTTAGCTGTATTGGTATTGGTTTAGAAAATCGTCTTGCAGATCAAATGGGTTTGCTTTCTGGTGGACAACGTCAAGCAGTTAGCCTTATTATGGCTACTTTACAACCATCAAAAATATTGTTGCTTGATGAGCATACTGCAGCGCTGGATCCTAAGATGGAACGATTAATATTAGAATTAACCCAAAAGTTAATAAGCGAAAAACAATTAACTGCATTGATGATTACTCATTGTATGTCTCAAGCACTTGAATTTGGTACACGAACATTAATTTTGCATCAAGGAAAGATTGTTAGTGATTTAAAAGATAAAGAGCGAGAGTGTTTAGAAGCAAGAGATTTAATGAAATTTTTTTAAATAGCTTAAACAAAGGTGGAATAGCTTGGAGAATTCTAAGTTGGTTGTTTGGATGAATGTTTTAAGGTAGTATTTATGTTAATTCGCAAGCAAAATTATGTCATTCTATATGTATTTTCAATTTGTATTTTATTGTTATCGTGTAATAACAATAAGCTAAGGAATAAAGAAATGTATGTCACTAAAACATCTCCAAAATTATTAACTTTAGTAGATTATACACACCCACTACTAACAAAAAAAGCTACATCAGTTAAATTCCCGTTGAGTAAGCAAGATCAACAAATAATTAGCGATATGCGATACTCTATACAAAAAGAACAATTGGAGAAAGCAACAGGAAAAGATGCAGCAGCCGGAATGGCTGCTAACCAGTGGGGAATAGATAAACATATTTTTCTTTTTTGCCCTACAGGAGATGCAGTAAATGGGTTGCACATTATTATTAATCCAAGTTATGAACCAGTAACAGAGGCTGACGTGGTTTCCTCTAGTGCTCCAACCGATCTTAACTGGGAAGGTTGCTTTTCTGTACCGTTAGCAGCTTGCAAGGTAGAACGTTATAAATTCATTAAAGTTACATATCAGGATGAGAGTGGCAAAATAATTACTAACAAACTACAAGGTTGGGACGCTAGAGTTTGGCAGCATGAAAATGATCACTTAAATGGTATATTGTTCGATAATCAAAAAATTAATAAATGTAAAGAAAAACGTAAATTTATCAATGAAAAAGATTTAGATCAATTTTATTTGGATTTAAAGAAAAAAGCTCAAGAGGAAAAACTAGCCAAAGATTGTCATTGTGGTAGTAAAAAACAATATAAAAATTGTTGTGGTTTATACTTGGTTAAACAAGAATCACCTTTATCTCCTGAACAGTTAATGCGCTCTAGGTACTCAGCTTATGTAGAAAAAAATTTTGATTATTTAAAGAAAACTATGCAAGATCCTGCTTTATCCAAATTTACAAATACAAATGGTGATAGTAAGGTTTCTTCTAATGAAAACCTAGAATGGTTAGGGTTAACAGTGACTAAATCTTATTACGATCCTTCCGACAAAGATATTGGTTATGTAGAATTTATTGCAAAATATAAACTTAACGGCGTAGAGCATGCTATGCACGAGTTAAGTAAATTTCACCATAAGGAAGGAAATTGGTATTATGTGGATGCTGAAACTTTAAATACTAAAAAACTGTAAAAATTTAGACGCTCTTTGAACAATCTTGGTTGCAAATGTTAGACGATAGAAACATGACGTCGCATACATATGATTAACAATTAGCTGGTCAAATTTTTCTTCGTATAAAATTATATGTTTCAATTTTAAGAGAAACATCGGTAATAATTTATTAATCAATTGTATAAAAAATTCCCAACCCTGCTTGAATAGCATTTTTAAGCATTATTCTTGAATTTCCTGATGGGTTTTCTTGTGATTTAATGTTGAATTTAGATGTGCGTTTCCAGGTGGCAAGTACTCTTATTCCTAATTTATTATCAAATACATGTTCGGCAGAAGCACGTACTATAGACATTAGTTTAGTTTTCTCAAAAGTTCTTGTTTCATCTTGAGATACATTAAGACCATTATTAAATAAATTATATCTTGCTCTAACGTGTGATAGAGATAACCCAATCAATATTGATGCAGAATTATTATTTAAATTTCTTTTGAATAATACACCACAGTATGGGTATTGTTGTTGAAGATTGGTTGCATAAGATTCAGAAATCACGCCAACTGCTGTGGATCTGCCGGCAACCATATCTCCTTCAGGAATAGTTTCCTCTCTTTTTTTAGTTTGCTTCATTTCATATCCAATTTCTGCTCCAACAATATTAGTAAACATATGTCCATAAAATAAATTTATTCCTGGTGCAGATTGTGCAAAAATATTTTCACCATAGTTTTCTTTAAATTTCATTTTAGAATAAATGGCGTCTATTCCGATATAATCTCTAGTTTCTTTGACATTTACAATATCAGCATAAGTGGTTGTAAAAACAGTCAGCCCGGTTAGAATTAATAGACAATTAAATATACGCATAATCTTGTCCCTTATCTTGTCTCTTTGTTCCTGTTTAATTAATATTTAAAGTCTATTCATTTGTACTAATCTAGGTTTTGCAGTGTTTGCTAAAAAAATCATTTTATTGTTTTCTTTTATATAAAATCGTACATTATCTTTAATTTCTCCTAATGGCTGAAAACAAGTGGCTAAAGAATTATTATCGGGCTTGTTTTCAATTTTAACTCCTATATTAGACAATTCATTTATCAATATAGAAATAATAGAATCATTGTTTAATTTTGGATTTACTCGTACATGATTTAATTCAAATAAAACATTATGGATTTCTTTATTATGTTCTATTGGAGTTGCTGTGTGATCATTATGGGTAGTGGCAGTTAATAATTGGACGCATTCTAATAATTTAAGTTTGTGATTAATAATAAATTCAAATTGATGGACGTGTTTAAGATTATTTTTAGCAGATACTGCAAAGGCATTGATTAAAATTTCTTTTGCTGTTTGCATATTATATTTTGCCTATATTAAAAAGTTTATAATTGTTCTTTAATTAATATCGGCAAGATTGTTTACTATTTTAGTATTAATTATTTAATGTTAGTTATTTAATGTTTTTATGATATATTTGCGGCTATGACTAAATTAAAAGCTTCTTACAGTTGTACTCAATGTGGTGCATTGTCCCCCAAATGGTCAGGTCAATGTATGGATTGCAGTGCATGGAATTCTATAAGTGAAATAATTCTTACTAACAAAAGCAATAAATTCGCTGGATTTTCTGGGTTAGAAAGCCAAGGTGTTACAGATTTAGCTGCCATAGAAATTAATGAACAATCTAGTTTTAGTACAGGTCTTTCGGAGCTAGATAGAGCCTTAGGTGGCAATGGTATAGTGTCTGGTTCTGTTATTTTAATTGGCGGAGATCCTGGTATTGGTAAATCAACTATCTTGCTGCAAGCCTTATCACATATTGGTAAACAATATTCAGCATTATATGTCACTGGAGAAGAATCATTATCCCAAGTTAAAATGCGTGCAGATCGTTTAGGGTTGCAGGATGCAGGAATAAAGTTACTAGCAGAAACTAATGTAGAGGTTATTTTGCAGTTAGCTATGGATCTACATCCAAAAATTATAGTTTTAGATTCTGTACAAACTCTGTATACCGAAATGTTACAAGGTGCTCCTGGATCAGTTAGTCAGGTGCGAGAATCTGCTGCGCAGGTTGTTCAATTTGCAAAAAAAACTGGAGTAGCAGTTATTTTAATTGGTCATGTTACTAAAGATGGATCATTAGCAGGACCGCGTATTTTAGAGCATATGGTAGATACAGTATTATATTTTGAAGGCCAGATTGATAATCGTTATAGAATATTACGTGCAGTCAAAAATAGATTTGGTGCAGTAAATGAATTAGGAATTTTTGCCATGACAGATACAGGGCTCAAAGGAGTCAACAATCCATCAGCATTATTTTTATCTAGAGAGAGCGAATCAGCTGCAGGAAGTATTGTAATGGCTACTAAAGAAGGAAGTAGACCATTATTAGTAGAAATTCAGGCTTTGGTAGACGAGAGTCACATGGCTAATCCACGTAGATTGTGTGTGGGTATGGATCCAAATAGATTGGCGTTAATTTTAGCCGTACTACATCGCCATTGTGGAGTTATAACTTATAACCAAGATATTTTTGTTAATATTGTTGGTGGTGCAAAAATTACTGAACCAGGTATTGATTTACCAGTAATATTAGCTATCTTGTCTAGTTTAAAGAATAAACCACTACCTAGAAACTTAATTGCATTTGGAGAGGTTGGTTTAACTGGAGAAATTCGTCCAGCAGCAGATGGCTATGCACGTTTAAAAGAAGCAGTTAAATTAGGTTTTAAACAGGCAATGATCCCTAAAGCTAATATGCCCAGCAAATCTAATATGAAGGGTATAGAGTTGCTGGAGATCATGCCAGTTTCATTTTTACAGGAGGCAGTACAGTGAATATGTTAATGAAGCAAGATATTATTTTAACTATGCAAAAAGTTACTAAAATCGTAGGGGCAGGTACTGTTAGCAGAAAAATTTTAGAAGATATACATTTATCTTTTTTTTATGGTGCAAAAATTGGTGTGGTTGGGATTAATGGTTCAGGAAAATCTACTCTTTTAAAAATTATGGCAGGATCTGATCCAAATTTTACTGGGGAGGTTGTTTATAAAAGGGGACTTAAAGTAGGTTATTTATCACAGGAGCCAGTATTAAATCCAGATAAAGATGTGCGTGGTAACATAGAAGAATCAGTTTTAGAAACTAAGCAACTTTTAGATAGATTTAACGAAATAAGTAATAAATTTGCTGAAGAATTATCAATGCAAGAAATGGATGAGTTATTAGCTGAACAAGGTGAATTACAAAATAAAATTGATGCGGCTAATGCTTGGGATTTAAGTAGAAGGTTAGAGATTGCATCAGATGCACTACGGTTACCGTCTTGGGATGCTAAAGTTCATGAATTATCTGGTGGAGAAAAGCGTCGAGTTGCGCTTTGTAAATTATTGTTGTCTTCCAACGATGTGATTTTATTAGATGAGCCTACTAATCATTTAGATGCAGAAAGTGTTGCCTGGTTACAAAGGTATTTGCAAGAATTTGCTGGTACTGTGATTATGGTAACTCACGATAGATATTTCTTAGACAATGTGGTTAGTTGGATTTTAGAAGTTGATAGAGGACGAACAATACCATTCGAAGGTAATTATTCAAATTGGTTAGATCAACGTTCTAGGCGTTTAGAACAAGAAAAATCTCAGGAAGTTGCGCGTCAAAAAAATATTCAATCAGAATTAGAATGGGTTAGAAGTGGTGCTAAAGGTCGACATGCTAAAAGTAAAGCACGTTTGTCGCGTTTTGATGAACTAAGTTCTAAAGAATATCAATCACGTTGCGAAACTAAAGAACTTTATATTCCACAAGGTGCACGTTTAGGGGATTTAGTATTAGAAGTAGAAGGAATTAATAAAAGTTTTTCGGAATTAGTATTAATAGAAAATTTAACCTTAAAGGTTCCAAAAGGTGCAATTGTTGGAATTATAGGACCTAATGGTGCTGGTAAATCAACATTTTTTAAAATGTTGATCAAACAAGAAAAACCAGATAGCGGTAATATTACTTTTGGTGATACGGTTAATATTTCTTATGTAGATCAAACTAGAGATAAATTGGCTGATAATAAAACTATTTGGCAAGAAATTTCTGACGGATTAGATATTATTACTGTTGGTCAGTACCAAACTCCGTCTCGTTCTTATGTTGGTAAATTTAATTTTAAGGGAGCGGATCAACAAAAATTAGTAAAAGAGTTGTCTGGTGGTGAACGTAATAGAGTACATTTAGCTAAATTGTTAAAAAGTGGTGGAAATGTCCTATTATTAGATGAGCCAACTAATGACTTGGATGTGGAAACATTACGTGCCTTAGAAGAAGCTTTATTAGACTTTCCTGGGGTTATTATGGTTATTTCTCATGATAGATGGTTTTTAGATAGAATAGCGACCCATATTTTAGCGTTTGAGGGAGATAGTAAGGTTGTTTGGTTTGAAGGTAATTATTCAGATTATTCTCAATCAAAAATTAAAGAATTTGGGGATTTGGCTTTGCAACCACATCGTATTAAATATAAGAAAATTATTAAATAAAATAGTGTTCACAATCTTCTTAGGTATTTTAAAAAATAATGAGAGTTGTTTGAGCCCAGCTAAGCTGGGCTCGTGTACGCGAATTGTTTTTTAGAATATTTAAGATTAGATTGGAATGAGTATAAAACATGCGTAAAAAAAATAACAATTTAGGTGGAATATTATTAGTCCCAGGTACGTGTATTGGGGCTGGTATGATAGGAGTTCCTGTTAAAACAGCTGCAGCTGGATTTTATCCTACTATGCTAGCATTTTTAGTTGTGTGGATAGTGATGACGCTTACTGCATTATTATTTATGGAAATTTCTTTAGCTTTTAAAGGCGAAAATAATTTTATTTCTATGGTAAAAGCTATCTTAGGCGACACTTATAAAAATATTGCTTGGTTTGTCTATATATTACTTATGTATTCGATAATGGCAGCATATACTTCTGGTGGCATTACTATAATGAACCAGATCATGCCAATGAATTATTATTTAACCATACTGGTATTTTTGTTGCCATTTGCTTTTATAGTATATTTAGGATCCAGAATTATAGATTTTGCAAACAGATTGTTAACAATAGGATTAATAGTTTCTTTTATTTTATTGTGTGCTGGGACGATATTATTTGATAGTGATTCTTTACAATCAACAAATAACTTTTCGGTTGTTGGTGATTATAAAATTTTATTATTTGCATTACCAATACTGGTTACTACATTTGGGTATCATATGATTATTCCGTCTTTAAAATCTTATCTGCAAGACGAGATAATGCCACTTAAAAAATCTATTTTAATAGGTGGGGCTATACCGTTAATAGTTTATGTTATCTGGCAGTTAGTAATTTTATTATTAATTCCTGTGTTAGGCGATGATGGCTTACTTAGTATGTTATTATCTAAAAAAAATCCTGCTGATAGTTTAATTAATTATTTAATGTTACACGGTCAAAATAAAAGAATTTTGGTTTGTATAATATTTTTTTCGTTCTGTGCACTTACTAGTTCGTTAATAGGGGTAGCGTGGGCGTTAGGTGATTTCTTGGCTGATGGTTTAAAAGTACTTAAAAATACCAAAGGTAAAATATTTTTAAGCTGCTTAACATTTATCCCACCTGTTATTTATAGTGTATGTTTTCCGCAAGGATTTTTAAAAGCACTTGGAATGGCTGGTGTTTTTTGTTCTATAATAACGATTATATATCCAGCATTAATGGTTTTAAAATTGCGTAACAAAAAATTTATTTTTCATCCAAATTTAATTGATAATGTAACATATAAAGCACCAATTAGTAATAAATCAATAATAGCAATTTTGTTGTTTGGGGTTTTAATCGTAGTTATTGAATGTATAAATAATATTTAATTTGAAACTCCCCTTTTCGCAATGTGGAGAGGGATCGGAGGATAGGTGAAAATAAATTATCATTATTTTAAAGGTGTGTTCCTAGTTGCTGGTACTTGTATTGGTGCTGGAATGATAGGTGTTCCTGTAAAAACAGCTGCTGCTGGGTTTTATCCAACTCTGCTTGCATTTTTTGTTGTTTGGGCAGTAATGACAGGTAGTGCATTACTACTTTTAGAAGTTTCGTTATTCTTTCCCGGTGCGGTTAATTTTATTTCTATGACAAAAGCAACTTTTGGTAATGTTGGTAAAAATATTGCTTGGGGGATCTGTTTGTTATTTATGTATTCTATTATGGCGGCTTATGCGTCTGGTGGGGCTGGATTAATTATAGAGCTATTACCAATAAATGCTTATTTAGCAACAGTAATATTTATGTTGCCATTTGCCATAATAGCTTATTTAGGTGCTAAATGGGTGGATTTTTTTAATAGATATTTAATGATTGGGGTAATAATTTCTTTTATATTATTATGTTGTAGCATTATTTTTGCAACAGGTGGTACTTTACAACCAGCTGCTAATTTATCTGCAAGTGGTAATTTTAAAGTTCTATTATGTGCTTTACCATTGATGGTTGTTACATTTGGATATCATGAAATAATTCCACCTTTGAAATTTTATTTAAAAGAAGAACTAACTCTTCTTAAAATTGCTATATTACTTGGCAGTATTATTCCATTAATAGTTTATATTACTTGGCAGTTAGTAGTTTTATTATTAATTCCTACATTTGGTTCGGATGGGTTGACTGGTATGTTATCTTCTAATCGAAATCCTGGCAGTAGTTTGATTGATTATTTATTTGAACACTATAATGATCAAAATATTTTAAGGTGTTTCGCCAGCTTTTCCTTTTTTGCATTAACTTGTTCGTTAACTGGAAGTTCATGGGCATTGTTTGATTTTTTTGCAGATGGATTAAGTATATTTAAAAACAAAAAAGGTAGATTTTTTTTGACATTGGTAACGTTTGTACCACCAATTATTTATGCAATAATTTTTCCGCAAGGATTTTTAAAAGCATTAGGGGTGGCTGGTGCATTTTCGGCAATGATAATGATTATTTATCCAGTAATTATGGTTTGGAGGATCCGATACTACCAAAAACATATTATTCATAGTGATTTGAATAATATAAACAATATAAAAAATATAAAGTATAAAGCACCAATTGGTAAAGTATTAATGGGGATGATTTTTTTATTTGGAGTTTTTATTATAGTTTTAGAATGTATTAATCATTTTTAGAATTTGTTACATTTTTATCCAAACTTGAAAAAACCCTCCAACTGCAAATAAAGTTTGACCATTTTGGTTAAATTGGTTTAAATCCGTCAATAGCAGTTCCATATCTTCGTTAGTTATTAATTTGCCATTAACATAATTAGCCCTACCTTCGTTTAAAGATAGTGCTAAAAGTGTTTTTTCCGATCCATGGGTAAAGGTAGGGATATTCATTTGTTGTCTAGCAGCTTTTAACCCAGCTTGGTAAAAAGAATGAAAAAGCTTTCTACCATATTCATAGTCCACGTTTTTTTGTTCACTGATTTTTTTTAACAATTGTTTAGAGGTGTTTACAGAGTTATTTTCTGGGTAAGAAAATATAAATCCAGTGTCGTGTTCTTCGCAAACTAAGTGTCCTCCAGGTTTAACTAAACTAGCCATGTTTTTTATAGCTTGAATATTAGTAGTTGTGCCACCGTTTAGATGTACTAATACAAATCTTGATGTTACAAAATCATATTTTTGCGATAAATTAGCTTGTTCTATATTAGTTACATCTACTTGTTTAAAATACACATTTGGTAGGTGTGTAGCTGTTTTTTTAGCCACTTCAAGCTGTTGATTGCTAATATCGGTACACCATATTTGGCCTTGGTTGCCAACTTTTTTAGACATCCATTCTAAGTTTTCCCCAGTACCACATCCAATGATTAATACTTTATTACCCTTATTTAAACCTAACTGTTTAAATAAGATTTTGGAATATGATCCATATGTAGATTCGGAAAGCTGTAATCTGTTTTTTGCTTGCTCTCCTACCGCTAAAATGTATGATTTATTATTGTCTGAAAAATTTGTATGCTCTTTAGGCGGATCAGTAGGAAAACACGATTGAGGTATAAAAACTAAAATAGCATATAAAATAAAATATAATGTTTTAAATTTTTTGTTCATTGCTAACTCCATAACTTAATTACCTTCAAGCCAAGCTTCTCGATGCTTAGGTTCTATATTTTTACTGGGAGTACTTCTAGTATCATGCGCTAAACTCTGTTTCCTCAAGAATACCACTAGCAGAATTTCTGGTAAACCTAATACTGCTGTAGTGCAATAAAACAATTTTCAGAAACTTTGTAAAAGTTGGAGTATTAGAGCACAGCAATTTATTGGGTTATAAAATTAACATAGATGCATTGCTAGATTTATAATGAATGTCATGCTATCAGTATGTGGGATCCATGGGTAATAATGCCTGTTATTCAAAGAAATGAATATATGAATTTTTGGAAATTGCTGGCATAAAACATGATATTGTTTCATTTACCCAATTTATTGCTTCTTTACTTTTAAGTCTTAGATCTACTGGAGAATTATTATGAGTGATAGTTTATATAAAGAATTTATAGAAAAATTACACCACACGGCATTGATTGGTAAAATTAATAAAAAAGTTGTAGAAAGTTTATCTATTCCAGAGCAGATTTTAGAAGTGGCAATTCCTATTGTTATGGATGATGGTAATACAAAAATTTTTATAGGTACTAGGATCAGACATAATTCTATTAGAGGACCAGGTAAAGGTGGTATTAGATTCCATCCAGACGTTAATAAAGAAGAAATAAAAATTTTATCTTTAATTATGACTTTAAAATGTGCGCTTATTGATTTACCTTTTGGTGGTGCTAAGGGTGGAGTACAAGTTGATACTAAGAAATTATCAAAATTAGAATTAGAACGTTTAAGTAGAGGTTTTGTTCGAGCTATTTTTGATAATATAGGGCCAGATATCGATATTCCAGCTCCTGATATGTATACAAATTCAACTGTTATGGGATGGATGTTAGATGAATATGAGCAAATTAATCGTTCTAAAGCACCAGCGGTTATTACTGGTAAACCTATAATATTGGGTGGTAGTTTAGGGCGAGATGATGCAACAGCTAGAGGTGGATTTTATTGTATAGAAAAACTAATCTCTATAAAAAAATTAACTCCTAAACACATTAAAGTTGCAATTCAAGGTTTTGGTAATGCTGGACAACATATTGCTAATTTATTAAATATTTCTGGCTTTAAGGTAGTGGCAGTTAGTGATTCTTTGGGTGGTATTTATTGTAAAACAGGTTTAGATATAAACAAGCTAATAACTAATAAATTACACAATGGCAGTTTAATTGACGAAGCGCTTGAAAATAACAATAATTATAAACTTATAACTAATCAAGAATTATTAGAATTAGATATAGATTTATTAATTCCAGCTGCTATGGAAAATCAAATTACTATAAAAAATGCTGCAAAAATTAAAGCTAAATATATAGTAGAATTAGCTAATGGTCCAATTAATAAAGATGCAGATGCTATTTTGCACAATAAAAATATTTTTATTGTACCAGATATTTTAGCAAATTCTGGTGGAGTTATGGTTAGTTATTTTGAATGGGTACAAAATAGAACTGGCTTATATTGGAGTTTATTGGAAGTGCACGAAAAACTTAAATTTAAAATGGAGCACACCTTTAATCAAGTGTATGCATTAATGGAAGAGTTAAATATTGATATGCGAACTGCTAGTTATATTTGTGCATTAAGGAAATTAGAGAGAAATTAAAGAGAAATTAAATTGTTGTTCATTACAGAATTAGAGTGTGCGACCTTTATCTAAGCAAGCGATAATTTTTTCAAGATCTATGAACCTATGGTAGAAGAGATAATGGGTACCTTATTGCCATATAAAGGTACGAACCATGTAGATATTTTTTGTCATAAAAAAGTAGAAAAATATGGAAATACTGGAAATATATATTTTAATCCTCTATACTTTTATTATATAGTAAAAACCAATAATCGGCTATTTATAAGTAAAAAAAGTATGGCAAAAACTGAAAAAAATCAGCTATTACAAGAGATCTTAAAAGCAGAGTTGCGAGTCTTTAATATAGAGGAGTTAAAAGATCTATCATTTATCGTAAGTAATAATATTAAGCCAAGCTCTTTAAACAAAATGTTGCGCGGGTTGGTACGAGATGAATGGCTGTTGGCTATTAAAAAGGGTGTATATGCGCTAGGAACAGTTGTCAGTGGTAGCCCTTTAAATGAATATGAAATTGCCATGCGTTTAGTGCAACCTGCTATGATTAGCCATTACTCAGCATTTCGTCATCACGGGTTAACTGATCAATTACCTAGAGATCTATTTATCACAACAATCAAAGAAACATCCACTCCCCAACAAGGCGTAACAGGTAAGAAGGCTAGTTTTAATTTTCATGGGATTGTTTATCAATTTATTCAAATTAAAAAAGAGTTATTTTTTGGAGAGGAGAAGGCTTGGCTTGGGACAGGACATTTTATGGTAACCGACTTAGAGCGTACCTTATTAGATGGCTTAGCTCGACCACAATTTTGTGGGGGGCTATCAGAAGTACTTCATGCTTACCAAGAACATATAGTAGAAATACAGTTAACCAAGATCATAGGATATGCCTTAAAGCTAGGAGTAGCGGTAAGTCGTAGACTAGGTTGGGTATTAGATCATTTAGCAGTAAGATCTGATCAAATTAATAGTTTGCTACAACGAGAACATCTAGGATATAGAAAGTTAGATCCATCTCGTCCTCCAATTGGCAGCTACGATCCAAAATGGAGATTGCAATTAAATAATGAGGAAAAAATGTTTTAATGCTTCCATTAAAAAGTCGGCTGATTACAGAGCAGCAAAAAAGAAAAGCTCATTGGGAGACTATAGAGCTAGATTATACTTTATCTTTAATATTGCTAGCTATCGCTCAACACCAATTAGCTTCCAAATCTTTAATCTTTAAAGGTGGCACAGCTTTAAAAAAATGTTATTTTGGTAGTCAATATAGGTTCTCACAAGATCTGGATTTTACTATGCTAGCAGAACTAACTGACGACCAGGTTAATCAGATTGTTACGGAAATAATTAATAAAGCCAGCAAGATCGCAGCCGAAGGTAATAGTAATATAACTTTTGCCCAAAAAAGTTACACTGAACAACAAGCGCATCCTCGTGGTCAATTAGCATATATTATAAAGGCTCAGTTGCCTTGGCATAGCCAACCATTAACTAAAATAAAATTAGAAATCACGAGGGATGAATTAATACTTAAGCCATCTGTTTGGCGTTCTATTATCCACGAATATGGAGAAAGTTTTAAAGAACAGCTACAAGTTTATGCATTGGAAGAAATTCTAGCAGAAAAATATCGCGGCTTATTACAAAACCAACAAAAAATGCAACAAAGAACGTGGATGAGATCTAGAGTAAGAGATTTATATGATTTATGGCATATTTTGGTTCAATTTCGAGATGAGCTGGATTTAACAGAGTTTAAGGATTTTTTTATGCAAAAATGTCGTCATAAGGGCATAGAGTTTAGATCGCCAGATCAGTTTTTTGAGCCTAATTATTTAAATAGAATTAAATCGGATTGGGAACAATTTTTAAAACTACTGTTAGAAGAATTACCAGATTTTGATGAATTAATTAACAAGCTAAAACCTTTAACCTATGAGATTTTTAAAAAATAGATAAAATAGCAGCTACCGATCAATTACTAGCTGTGGTTAAAGTAAAGTAATGTTTTTTTTAATAAAAAAAGTGTAGAACGTCCTATAATTCATTTATTTCTTGCAAAGTCAATTTGGTTATCTTGGCTATAATATTAAAATCGATTGATTCATTCATTAATTGCTTGGCAATATTGCAAAGCAATTCTTTATTTTTTGTATCTACCAAATCATTAATTTTTGTAATATTTTCAAATTCGTCATCAGGAAGATCCATGGTTTTTGGTCTGATATCTTTAAGTTTAGCAGGGATAATTATTGAATAAATTAGCTGGTTAATATCAGTTACAGTAATATTTAGTGTGCCATAATGAGCATTAATAATTCTATGTGCTTCTGCAAGATGGATTTCATTTGGTGAGGTTGATTTTGGATTTTGTAATTGTTCTACAGAACTCTGCAGCAATCGTGAACAATCAAAAATCATAACGAGTTTAATTGCATTTCGTTTGATTGGTAGTAAAGTAGTAGATTGTTTAGAATCGTACTCAATACTAGTATCTTCTGCCAACATAATGAGATTATTAGCATCACTATTATCCATACCGTGTTTGATACAATCTATAATACTATTTTTAATAGCGACTTGATCAATTTCTAGTTCTTGTTTGTTGGTTTTAAATTTTATACTTGCTGGAATATTATTTTCATTCAAATGTTGGTATTCTTCAATAGTGCTATAAAGAAATTGTTTTAGATTTACTATGGTTGGCTTAATTTTAATTTGATTTTTTACAGACCAAATTATATCATCTAAATATTCCGCTCCAGTCTTTAGTTTGTGCACAATTTGAATTAATTTCATATTCTTCATATCATTATTATTTATCTCTGTTAGTTCTTGGGTAAGGGTTATAATTTGCTTGTGAATTGATTTAAAAACACCTATACATCTCTTATCAAGTCTATTTACAAACTCTTCTCTATATCTAGATAACCGTAATAAATCAAATTGGGATTTATTATTTTGTTCTTCTAAATATTTTTTACAATTTTCTGTTGTTTCTTCTTGTTGTTGCTTTGGTTTGAGGAAAAAAATAATAGTCGTAGTACCTATTAATAATAATGAATACATTAAAATAAATTCAGGTTGGTCACCAATTATTTTAATATCCAACTCATTTGTTCCTATATAATATAAATACAATTTAGAACTACAATAAACCCCAACACTAATTGCTATAATGGCTACTTTCCATTTAATCAACATAGCAGCTATTATCATGTTAACTGTAAATATCATTATTGGTAATTGCCCAAATTTACTTACCATACAGAAAAAAGAACTACAAAAAATTAACAAATATAATATTCCAATATTCCAAAACACATGAATGATTGAGGCTTTCCTAATAATATTTGGCCAAATTGGATAAGTAATGAAACATACAGACATTACCAGCATGGTTTGATACAAAGACAAAATAATAGTAGAATTTTCTTTTAATAATGCCTCTTGAGTAGAATATATTATAGTGATTGTAGATAATAAACAAAATATTCCAAAAGCCACATAAGTTGCTTCATTTTTAGGTGCGTTTTTTTGACAGAATGTAATAAAATTAAATTCTTTGATAGAGTTTATAAAATTATAAAATTTACGCTTACGTTCCTGTTTTGCTGAAATAAGCATTGAATTATCTTTAATACCAACCCAACCACCTGGTTGCTTTAACAAATAATGACTACCAACAAGGAACAACAAATTAATTAACATAGCAAATATAATGCCATCTATTTGAATATTTAAAATACGCCAAATTAAAGTTGTAATAAGTCCTGCAAACATGCCTATTAATACTGATGTTGTAGTACTTCTAAATCCTAAAATAGTTAAAAATACTGGCGTTGTTACAATAGGCATATAAAAACTACTAGTTGTAAGAATGATTTTTAATAAATCACTACCGGAATAAACAGCAATAATTAAAGCAAAAATACCTAAAAACAGAGCAAATAATCTAGATAATAATAGCCTATTCTTTATTTTCATACTTAACGGTGAACAAATATCGTTGGCAAATAAAACAGCCGAAGAATTAAGATAAGCATCTGCGCTAGACATAGCCATAGATGCTATGCCTATTATAATAAAGCCCTTTAATCCAGGATAAGTATAATGATCTATTACATAACTTAATAAATGATTTGGTTGTAAGTTAGGATTTATATTATAAATAACGAACGGGATCCAAGCTACTGCAAATTTCATAAAGACCAAGCAAATAGCTACGATCAAAAATGCTTTTTTTGCTTGCGCGATATTACGATTAATAATGATTTCTTGAAATTCATACGGTTTCATGGTTGGCATAGCAAAATATAGCATTATTGGAATCATCTGCCAAAATTTAGGATTGCTAAAATTAAAGGCTTGCTTATAATCAAATAGAGGGTTAGAAAAAGCTTGACTTAGGCTAAAACCTTGTGAATATGCATTATTCCAGATTAAAATACCTACAATAGGAATAACAACACCAAAAGTAAAAAATTGTAATACATCGGTATACGCAATAGATCTGATCCCTCCAATTGCTGAATAAATGATTACTATTCCTGCTGCAATAAAAAGTGCTATGGTTGGGGGTATCCCTAAAAAATAGTTAAAAACCATAGAGAATGCTTTAAATTGAACAGCGATACTTCCTGCAGCTCCTATTGTCCCAGCGACAGCAATAATAATTCTTACATTTTTACCATAAAAATTACCCATGGCCTCAGCTATGGAGGTAGCACCAAAAAATTCATCCATTCTAGGTATAAATATAAAGGCTATAATAACAAAGGATAATGCCATACCAAGAGAGCTGACAAAATAAAGAAGTCCTTCAGAATAAGTTTTGGATAAAGTAATAAAAAAACCACTACCACTTACAAATGTTGACACTACTGTGGATACAATAAGACCTGTAGAAAAATTTCTTCTACCTACCGCATATTCTTTAATATTTTTAGTACCTCTACTATAATAAAGACCAACGCTAAGGTTTATTAATAGATAAGCAATAAAGATTGCTATGTCTAAGTTCCAATGAAAATATGAGTACATATTATCCCCTGTGATATAAAATTTAAGTTAAAATATCAATCGTTAGCCATACCTCTATAAGCTATCTTCTATCTTATTTTTATTTAATACTTTTATAACAAGCTCATGTAACTCTAGTTCTAGTTGTGTCATACCAGTATATCTAGCAATAGGAATAAATAATTGTAGGGTTTCTAATGCAATTTTCTGTTGTTTTTCTATAGGCTTAACATATTCTATAGTACGCATGTTATGTAATCGATCGCTTAATTTAATAGCAAATATTTTTTTATTATTTGAATTCAAATTGATAAGTTTACAAACGTTTTCTTCTTTGGATAGTTTTAATTTTAAAACTGCATTATTGTCTAGTTTAGTTAATTGATCTATAAGTGATGCAATTTCTTCCCCAAATAAAAAATTGATCTGATTAAGAGAAAAATTAGTATCTTCAACAATGTCATGTAATAAAGCAGCTATAATAGTTTCAGTGTCAAAAAAGTAATCCATCACAATAACGGCAACTTCAATGGGGTGATAATAGTATGGTTCACCAGAGTGCCTTTTTTGATCTGTATGTTGTTCTTTAATAAAATCAATAACACCTTCTATAAGCTTGCTATCTACGTTTAAATGATACTTAATATTATACTCTTTTATTTTTTCTAATAACTTTTCAGCTATTTTTACCATCATATTTATCATATCTGAAAATATTCAAACAAAGCAAGCTTTACTTAAAACTCCAGCTACTACTAAAAATAAAATTTTTGCAGTTGGACATCAAATTCTTACACCTCCATACGCGCAGACATGGAAGAAGCTGCCTAAAGATATTGCGTAAGGCGGCTCTTATGTGTCAAAATTATAATCTTAATTTCAATATATGGTGTGATATCAAAGTGTTAATCGACGAAAAAGCAAGATCTGCAGCTATTGATATAGAGCAATCAATTATTTTACAGGCACCAGCTGGTTCTGGAAAAACATCATTATTGGTTAAACGTTTTATTAATTTATTAAGAGTTTGTAAAGATCCAGAAGAATGTTTAGCTATAACTTTTACTAAAAAAGCAGCTTTTGAAATGCGCGACAGAGTTTTGCTAGAAATAGAACAAATAGTACATTCTAAAGAGCATACTTCACATAATATATATAACCAAATACTTGCTAACCCTAATACATTACAAATTTTAACTATAGATGCATGGTGTGCACGTTTGACTCAAAAGATGCCTATTTTATCTAAAATTGGAGTTGATTTAAAAGTTTCTTTAGATCCAGCTAAATTATATATAGAAGCAGTTGATCGATTTTTAATGACACTAGAATCTGATGAATTTAACCATAGTAAAGATAATTTAATAAAATTGTTGCAACATTTAGCTAATGATCATGAGTTAATAAAAAATTTACTTGTTGATATGCTAGCTAAACGTGAGCAGTGGTTACCATTGATTGTCCCAATTAAGGTAGTTAAGGATACTGCAAATATTTCAGGACAAGATTTTAATTTTCGAGAAATATTAGAAAATAATTTACAATTAGCAACAGAAGAGATCTTGGCTGATCTATTGCTTGCTTTACCAACTGATGCTGAACAAAAAAAAATTATAGATTTAGCAAAATATGCAGCCAATAATATAGATGATTTAAAAAACAATATTAGTTATTGTAAAAATTTAACCAATAATTGGCCGCAGGCGAAGTGCAAGGATTTACCTGTTTGGCGCGGTTTAACTGAATTGTTATTAAGTAAAGATGGTAAACCAAGACGTGTAGTTAATGCTAATCAAGGATTTTTAGCAGCTAGTTATATAAAAAATCCAGAGCAAAAAAAAGTAGCAAATCAATTAAAATCTAGCATGCATGAATTGTTGCAACAACTGGCTGAATATAATCAAAATTTTTTGTCAAAATTACAACAAATTAATACTTTGCCAGATTTGCATTATAGTTCAGAGAATTGGGATGTTTTACAAAGTTTGTTTCCTTTACTGCCAGAATTAGTCGCACATTTAATGGTGGTTTTTGAAGAGTTACAAGAAGTGGATTTTACTCAAATAGCAATTGCAGCACTCCAATCGCTTGGTACAGAGAGTAATCCTACAGATTTAGCTCTTTTTTTGGATCATAAATTAAATCATATTTTAGTGGATGAATTTCAAGATACATCTGTATTGCAGTTTAACATGTTAGAAAAATTGGTTGCTAATTGGCAAAATCAAGATGGTAGAACCATTTTTGTAGTTGGCGATCCAATGCAGTCCATTTATAGATTTCGTCAAGCAAATGTTGGATTATTTTTAAGAGTTCAGCTACATGGTATAGCTAATATAAAATTAAAAAATTTACATTTAAAAACCAATTTCAGATCAAGCAATGCAATAGTTGATAATTTAAATAAGCTGTTCTGTAAAATATTTCCATTAAAAAATGATATAATTTTGGGTGGGGTGTCTTATAGTAGTGCAGTTGCTGCTGGTGATAATGCTGCCATTGATGACGCAATGCGTGAAGTAATTCAGTTTTTTGTAACAGATAATATGGAATTAGAAGCAGAAAATATTGTTGAGTTAATCAAAAAAAACAAACAACATGATCCAGCATCTAGTATAGCAATTTTAGTTAGAGCAAGATCTCATGCAACTTTTATTATAAAAAAATTACGCGACTGTAATATACCATATCAGGCGACAGATCTAGAATCATTGTCTAATCAGCCTGTTATATGTGATTTAATTTCTTTGACACGTGCTATATTGCATGTGCAGGATACCATTGCTTGGTTATCGGTATTAAGAGGTCCATTAGTTGGTTTGAATTTGTTTGATTTAGATGCTTTGTCTGGTGATGCAAGATCTAATTCATTATTTAATGAATTACAGAATTATAAAAATAATCAACAATTATCTAGTGATGCTATGTTGCGATTAGATTATATATTGCCAATCTTATTAGATGCTATAAATCAAAGAGAAACTGTAAATTTATCAAAATTAATTAAAAAAACTTGGTTAAAATTAGGTGGGGATTTGTTTTTGTCGGCAGTTGAGTTAGATCTAGCTGAAGATTTTTTTCATAAATTATTGGAAATTAAAGATCTATTTCAGATTGGAGCTGTAGAAGAATTAATAGAAAAACATTTTGTTTCTTCGCATATGTCACAAATAAACTTGAATAGTGTACAATTGATGACAATTCATAAAGCTAAAGGCTTAGAATTTGATGTGGTAATTGTACCAAGTATGGATAAATCACCTAAAACTTCTGGGAGACAACTGTTTTTATGGGAAGAAAGAACGTGTTTCGTTGGAGATGATACAAGCACTAATCTATTAAATAATTATTTATTATTTGCTCCAATAAAATCAGCGAAACAGCCAACAAATGATGCTATTTATAATTTTATGAAATATTCCGAAGAACAGCGTGAATTATACGAAGCAAAACGATTGCTATATGTAGCTATAACTCGAGCAAAAAATAAATTTTATGGGTTTGGTTGCAGAGCAGTTGGTCGCAATAAAAGTTTTTTTAAATTCATAGAACCATATTTAAACTCTGATCTACAAACAGTGTTGGTTAATAATTTGGCAAATAATAATCAAAGTGATTATGGTGCATTAGAGATTAATAAATCAAAAATTGTGTTATATAGGATACCTAACGAATGGTATATAAAACAGATGAAAAATAATAACCCTATTTAACCAATCAGCATAAAATAATATCTGATTGGTTAAATAGGAATTGTTTAAATATTGGATATTTTATTATCTATTTTCTTCTGTAGCATTAGTATGTCTTTTATTGCCTTGCTGTTGTTGTTTTCCGGAACAACCGCTACCCATAAAAGGATTAACTTCGCTAAATTTATTAACATTTTCTGTGAATTTTTTAGTTAATTCACTAGTGCTTTCTGTAAATTTAGAAGTTAAGTCATCAGCATTTTCTTTAGCGCAACGATAACTTTCTTGTAATAAATTATTATACATAGTTAAAAGTTTTTTAACGTGTTCTATGTTTTTTTCACTATATTCAGCCATCATTTTTTCTTGTAATTTAGAAAAATCTTCTGGTGTTTTAACAGTAGACATAGATTGAAACAATTTTATAGAAGCAGATGTATTATCTCCGATGCAAGACATGCATTCTTGCATAAATTGTTCTATCAAGTTCTGAGATTGTTGAACTTTTTGAGTATTTAAAAAAACTTTAAACGCTAATTGATTTACTTCTTGTGCATTCGTTAACATTTTCCAAAACATACTTACCGGATCTAAATTTGACACACGCCCTCCAATTTGCAAAATGCAATTTTAATTACCAATAATTAACTACTAACTACTAATAAGTATGGTTCGTTAGTATAAAAAAGTCAAAATATAGACTATACAACAAACCACCCAATGTTTATTGCTTGTTTATCCAGATATTTTCAGCATGTTGGTCATTAATTGTATTTTAAAGTGCTATACTAAGTTTATCGCCTTAATTATACCTTAATTAAATTTAATTAAATAATAAACAGATCAAATTAGGATAGAATAATGGATCAAAATGCTGCAAGAAAAATAACTACAGATTCAACCGAAGAATGTGAATTTTTTGATAAATTTTTTCATGTGTTTCTTAATCAATATCTTGGAGCGTCTCCTGCATTTAATTTATCTGTATTTGATTGGTTACTACATCTTAGTATTTCTCCAGCAAAACAAATACAATTAATGCAAAGTGCTTACCAAAAAGCCATGCAATTAAGAGAATATGCTTTACAATATTATACTCACCAAGAAGATTTGCCAAGTATTGGTCCTAAAGTTGGTGATAGACGTTTTAGAAATGATGCATGGAAAGAATTTCCGTTTAATTTATATTCAGAAGCATTTTTATTGTGCGAACAATTTTGGAAAGAAGCAATTAATAATGTTCAAGGTGTTACTAAACATCATCAATTAATGAACCATTTTATTTTACAACAAGTGTTAAATACCATATCTCCAACTAATTTTATCAACACAAATCCAGAAATATTAGCTGTCGCTAATAAGCAAAAAGGTGCTAATTTTATTCAAGGTTTTAATAATTTTCTTGAAGATTTACCACGCAAAATGTCTGCTTTACCACCTGTTGGGATGGAACAATTTCAAATTGGTAAAAACTTGGCAACCACTCCTGGTAAGGTTATTTATAAAAATGATTTAATTGAATTAATTCAATATATTCCAACAACAACAGAAGTCTATAAAGAACCTGTTTTAATAGTACCAGCTTGTATTATGAAATATTATATTTTAGATCTTTCAGCTAATAATTCATTAGTAAAATACTTGGTGTCTGAAGGGCATACTGTATTTATGATTTCTTGGAAAAATCCAACATACAAAGATAAAGATTTAGGATTTGATGATTATATTAATTTAGGAGTAATGTCATCGATAGATGCTATTAATGCCATTATACCAGGGTGTCAAATTCATGCTGCTGGTTATTGTTTAGGTGGAACTATGTTGGCAGTTACTGCAGCTTACATGGCTGGTAAATCAGACAATAGATTAAAAAGTGTTACATTGCTTGCAGCGCAAGTAGATTTTCAGTCTGCTGGTGAATTGTTAGTGTTTATGGATGAAAGTCAAGTATCTACGCTTAGAGATAGTATGTGGAAGTTGGGTTATTTAGATGGTCCGCAAATGGCAAATGCATTTAATGTTATGCATTCAAACGAATTAATTTGGGGACGTATGGTGCAAGATTATTTAATAGGTGAACGCAGGCCTTTATTTGATGTTATGGCGTGGAACGCAGATGTCACTAGGCTTCCAGATAGAATGCATTCAGAGTATTTAGAAAAATTGTTTTTAACAAATGGTTTAATTCAAGGTGCATTCTCAGTTAATGGTGAAGGAATATCTTTGTTAAATATTAATGTTCCAATTTTTGCGGTAGGAACTGTAGCTGATCACGTAGCCCCTTGGAAATCAGTATACAAAATTAACTTTTTCACTAAAGTGGATGTTACTTTTGTTTTAACAACTGGCGGTCATAACGTTGGTATTGTAAGTGAACCAGGACATAAAGGTCGTTCTTATCAATTGATGACTAAAACACAATCAGACAAATGTATAACACAAGATGCCTGGTTAAAAACCGCGCCTACTAATGAAGGATCTTGGTGGTTAGCATGGCAACGTTGGGTAGTCGGTTATTCTGATGCAGTAAAAGTGGCACCACCTGCTATGGGAAACAAGAAGAAAGGTTATCCTATTTTATGTGATGCACCAGGTAATTACATTTTACAAAAATAACGGGTTGGCGCAAAGAACTCTTGCTTTTAAACGAGCGTCTGTTTGAGCATAGCGAGTTTAGCGAGTGAAAAAGTAAGAGTTCTTTACACCAACCCATAATAATATTTCGGGAGAATATAATGCTATACATTCAAAACCATACCTTTGATGAAATAGAAATTGGAGATAGTGCTTCTCTTACCAGAATGTTAACAGAAAAAGACATAGAAGTATTTGCAATTATGTCTGGTGATATTAATCCTGCACACTTAGATAAAGAATATGTTAAAACGGATGTTTTCCACAAAATCGTAGCTCATGGAATGTGGGGTGGATCATTATTGTCAACAGTATTAGGTACTCAATTACCAGGACCAGGCACTATTTATTTAGGACAAACATTAAAATTTTTACACCCTATTTCTGTAGGTGATTTAGTGACTGTTAGTGTAACTGTTTCTAAAAAAAATGCCGCTAAATTTCTTATAGAGCTAGATTGCAAATGTACCTTACAAAATAATGTTGTTGCAATTACTGGGGTGGCAACTGTTATAGCTCCGACCGAAAAAGTAAAAAGAGAAAAAGTTATTTTACCAGAAATGGTTTTAAAAGAACGTAAACATACTTGGTATGATTATTTAATGTCTCTTAATAAAGATTTCCCACCACTAAAAACAGCAATAGTTCATCCTCTCGATAAAGAATCATTAGAAGGAGCAATTTCAGCGGCTCAAGAAGGAATAATTACTCCTGTTTTAGTAGGGCCTAAAGATAAAATCATATCTTTAGCTAAAGAACTTGGTATGGATATTTCAGGATATGAAATAGTAGACGCTAAACATAGTCATGGTGCAGCAGAAGTGTCAGTTGCTATGGCAAAAAAAGGTGAAGTAGAAGCGCTTATGAAAGGTAAACTTCATACTGATGAATTAATGGAATTGGTTGTTGATAAAAAAATTGGGTTGCGCACTGGCCGTAGAATAAGTCACATATTTGCAATAGATGCTCCTAATTATCCCAAACCTTTGTTTGTTACAGATGCTGCTATTAATATTCATCCTACTTTATCAGATAAAGTAAGTATTGTGCAAAATGCAATTGACTTATTTAGAGCATTAAAATTAGGCACTCCCAAAGTAGCTATTGTATCTGCAGTTGAAACAGTTAATGAAAATATTCCATCTACATTAGATGCTACAGCTCTTTGTAAAATGGCAGAACGTGGCCAAATAACCGGTGGTATTTTAGATGGGCCGCTAGGTTTTGATAATGCAATTTCAGCAGAATCTGCAAAAACTAAAGGAATTGTATCGCAGGTTGCTGGAGAGGCAGATATTATTGTTGTACCAGATATTGAATCAGGCAACATGTTATATAAAAATATGTCGTATTTTTCTGGGATAGAGGCAGCTGGTCTGGTACTTGGGGCATCTGTACCAATTATTTTAACTAGTCGAGGAAGTGATTCCGCTTCTAGAAGAGTTTCTTGTGCGATGGCGTTAATATATATGCGTTTTAGAGAGGTTCCATTATGACAGAAAATGCAATTTTGGTTATTAACGCAGGTTCTTCGAGTATAAAATTTGCAATTTTCCCAATAACTACATCTATTACAAAATTATATTATGGAATGGTTGATCATGTAGCAACTGCTCCAGAACTTATTATTCATGATGTAGACAAAAAAGTTGTCTTCTCTAAAGTTTTTGAACTTAGTGATTATGAAGGAGTTGTTGCAAATTTAATAACTTCCATAAATACATTTTTAAAAAATTTTACTTTAATAGCTGTTGGACATAGAGTAGTACATGGTGGAACAGAATATCTTAATCCAATTTTGATTAATGATCAGATAATCGAAGATTTAACAAAATTAATTCCATTAGCACCATTACATCAGCCATATAATCTTAAAATTATTGTAGCAATTAGAAAAATTTATCCTAATTTAAAACAAGTTGCATGTTTTGATACAGCATTTCATGCTACTCAATCCAAAATAGCTAGAATGTTTGGTATACCTAGAAAACTATCTGAATCTGGGGTTATTAAATATGGATTCCATGGTCTTTCATATGAGTATATATCTACAGTTTTACCAAAATATTTGCCTGAAAAATTATCTAATGGAAAAATATTGATAGCACATTTAGGTAATGGTGCTAGTGCCTGTGCTATGAATAACAAAAAAAGTGTAGCAACTTCTATGGGGTTTACGGCTCTTGAAGGATTAATGATGGGGTCGCGTTGCGGTAACATAGATCCAGGAGTGGTTTTATATTTATTAGATGAAAAAAAATTAAGCGTTAAAGAAACAACTAAATTATTATATTCAGAATCTGGAATGTTAGGAGTGTCTGGCATTAGTAGTGATCTTAGAGAACTGGAGTCTAGTAGTGATCCTCATGCAAAAGAAGCAATAGATTTATTTTGTTACAAAGCAGCACGGGAACTTTTGGCATTATGCACCATTTTAAAAGGCTTGGATGCAATTGTGTTTACAGCAGGGATCGGTGAACACGCTTATTTAATTCGTCAAAAAATATGTGAATGGTTAAGTTGGTTGGGAGTTAGCATAGATATTGATGCTAACAAAGCTCATGCTAATATTATTAGCGATAAAAACAGTAAAATTACTGTTGCTATAATACCTACCAATGAAGAGTTAATGATTGTTCAGCATACAATGAAAATTATTGAGAAAAAAGCTTAATTTTTACCTTTGTGTCAATCTAGCATAGACAGCATCTCCAGAACAAACGCATCATATTAAAAAATTGTACTTTAGTTGATTTGACATAACCTTATGAAAAGGTATGTACACAATATTAATTTATTATTAATTTTGGTAGCATATAATAAAGAAGTTATTTCGTGTACATTCCAATATTATTGAGGGGGGGATTATAGCAAATGCTAAAAGTATTTAATTTGTTACAAAATAAGGATTTTGTAAAGAGTTTAGAAGATGTTATATCATCAGGAAAAGGGATCGAAGGATTTATTGATTTTATAAATAATGGTGATAATAAAAAAAAATTGGAATTTATAATTAATAAGCCTATTCTAGGAAAGGCGAACAATATGACCGTTTTAATATTCGCTGCTGTTGTGTGTGGTGAAGTAAATATTGTTCAGGAACTTATAAGCAAGTTGGGAGCTGATGTTAATGGTAAAGAACGGTTATTTGGGGATACAGCATTAATGTGTGTTTTTAAAGCACGCGCATACGAATCGTGGCATAGTGATGATAGAAATCAAAAGTATATTGATATGATGTTGTTACTTTTGGATAATGGTGCAGACCCTTATCTCGAAGACTGTCAAGGTACTAGCGTTGCTAAGGAGATAAAGCAGCGTGTAAATCTCTTTGGAGACAGCTCAGTATATTGTGGCATTTCCGATAAGATTAACGATATACTTGCAAGAAAGCAGCTAGCTACAAATCAAGTATTATTGTTCGGGCAATATACTTCAGTAAAAAAAGACGAAAATGGACAAGCAAAAAGGGTGCCAAAACTTTCTAAAGATATTAGAACTTATATAAAACATTTTATATAGTCGCTTTCATACGTGTATCTTTAATTTGATCATAAGCTACAATGTAACTTAAATAATATTTGGTAGGTAATTCGAGATTTATGTCTGTAAGGTCTGTGAAATTTTTGTCGTTTGAATCATGCAACATATCAATTGTTCCATTTTATTAATTAATGTTAGACCACAAGTCAATTAATTAAGTTCATTTGAAATCTGGAATATCTTATGAAGACGAATATAAAGAAAATATACAATAAAACGGTGTTGTTATTGTAGGTTATGCCAAATCTCGGAAGTAGGGAACAGTTTCTTGTCCTTCAGTCATATTTGCGTAGCGGTCCATGGTACAAGTTCGATCATTCTTTATTACTTATATCAAGATCTTTATCAAAATGTTTGTTCAGTGCCTCTTGCACAGCTTGTAATCTAGATTTGCATTTTTCGTACGCAAGAGTTGCCTCTTTAATCATTGGTAACAATTGATCTATATTTACAAATTGATTGTTTCGTAAAGTCGTGGCTATTTCTTGTAATTTTTTATAATTGTCTTCGAAAGTATTAGTTTTTTTAACATTTTTCATATTCAATTTCTCCGTCGTAAAATTTTAATACAATTTGTTTATGATTATTTGCTGTAGCTTTTGATGTTATTAAAGCTCGATTAATATCGTTGCTGTATGCAATAGCAAACCCTCTTGCTAAAGCTTTTTCTGGTGATAAAGATAATATTTGTTGCATAATGGCTTCTAACAATTTGTTTAAAGTTGTTAAACGATCTTGTAATATTGGTTGTAAATTTAACAATTCTCTATCTAATATGCTTTCTATATATTGTATTCGATGGATTGCATCATTTTTTATATATTCAAATAAATTTAATAAATCATTGCTGCTTTGAGTATACAGTTTATGAAAATATTGACTAATATATTCGAAATCAGCAGTTATTTGTTCGGCATTGCTATAAATACTGGTTATTATAAAATTAATAACCTTAGAAGGGGTGTCGAACGACTGTTTAGCTATTTGATCTATAATTGTTTGGTCTTTATTGTGTCCTATACCGCTAAGTATTGGAATATTTATTAAACATATTGCTTTTGCTATAGAATAATCATTTAACCAGGTTAAATCAGAACTTGCGCCACCACCCCTGATTATTACTATTGCGTCGTAATTTATTTGTGATTCTATAATTGCAGAAAGTGCTGAAGTAATAGAGGCAGTTGTATCTATTCCTTGGAAAATTGCTACATAATAATCAAAGCTACATAAATTATAATTTTCTAACAGTAAAGTATCTTGTTTAAAATCCCCAAGTCCAGCTGCATCTTTAGGGCTAATTACAGCAATTTTATTAAAATCGACTGGCAATGTTAAGTTTTTATTGTTGTAAAAAATACCATCAGATAGCAATTGTTGTTTTATTTTTAATAGCTTCGCACTAGCCTCACCTAATGTGTAAGATGGATCTAGGTTATTAACAACAACGGTTAATCCGTATTGTAAATGGTAGTCAAGGTTAACTTGAGCTAATACTTTTATACCAGCTTTCAATTCAATGTTGGTTTCTTCTATAAATTTTTTTAAGATTTTTGAGGAATTCCAAATTACTCCTCTGATCCTTGCTAATAAATTACCTTGTTCATCATATTCTACTAAAGTAAGGAATAGGTTGGTGTTGTAAGTTTTTAATTCGCTAATTTCAACAATTAACCAAATGGATGAATTATATTCTTTAACAATTAGATTTTTAACTTTATTAATTAACAATAATAAAGAATAAGGTTTATCTAATGTTCCTGTGTTTATCTCAGTTATTTGTGGATTTTGTTGCTCTATATTAGACATTGTTTCTTCTGATATCCAACGATAAAATGGTTGTAAATCCATATCATTTGTAATAAACCATTTTTTTAATTGAGCATGCCATTTAGCTCCAAGTCTTTTGGCCAAGTCTTTTTCTGTAAATGGTACATTTAGTTCTATCATTTTTAGATCCATATGATGCTTAGGGGCAGAGCCAAAACTTGTACTTTTAAACGAGCGTTTGTTTGAACGTAACTCGTGTGCGCTAGTGAAAAAAGTACAAGTTCTGTGCTCTGCCCTTTGGGGTGCCCCCAGTCTAGTTTAAACAGTTTACAAAATAAAAAACCCTAGGTCACTAAAAATTTGAGCAAATTTGATAATTTTTTATGAATTAATCCTTCTTAATCTACAAATTTATACTAAGATTTCTATATGGATAATAAAAATAGTAATTGGCAACTTGGTTACATGTGTATGTTGATATTCTGAAAATTTCAGGAAAGTTTCAAAAAAAATAATTGTAACACTAATTAAATATTATAAAAAAAATAAATACGTAGTTAAGGGGATTGGGCATATGTTAAGCAAAGAGCTGGAGTTGACTTTAAATTTAGCATTTAAAGATGCTAGAGACAAAAGTCATGAGTTTATTACGGTAGAACATTTATTGTTATATTTATTAGACAATTATTCTGCTGGCCGTGTGTTACAAGCCTGTAATGTAAATCTTCCTAGGTTAAAAGAAGAATTAACTAATTTTATCGAAGAGACCAATCCAGTTATCCCCCCAAATGATCAGCATCGTGAAACGCAACCAACTTTAGGTTTTCAGCGAGTGCTACAAAGAGCAGTATTTCAGGTACAATCTTCGGGTAAAGAAGAAGTTTATGGCTCTAATGTTTTAGCAGCAATCTTTAGTGAACAAGATAGCCAGGCAGTATATTTTTTAAAACGTGAAAATGTTACTCGTTTAGATGTTATTAATTATATATCTCATGGAATTACTAAAATAGAAGAACAATCAGAAGAACAAGAAATTTCAAACAATTCTGACGAAGAGATGATACAAGACATGGGAAACAAAAGCCCATTAGAAAGTTTTGCAATCAATTTGAACAATCAAGTAAAATTAGGAAAAATTGATGATCTAATTGGTAGAACAGAAGAAATAGAAAGAACTATTCAAATTTTATGTCGTCGTCGTAAAAATAACCCATTATTTGTTGGAGAAGCAGGAGTTGGTAAAACTGCTATAGCAGAAGGTTTAGCTAAATTAATAGTAGAGCAAAAAGTTCCAGACGCTATAAAAAACAGTATAATATATACGTTAGATCTTGGTTCATTATTGGCAGGTACAAAATATAGAGGAGATTTTGAAAAAAGATTAAAATCTTTATTACAACAATTGAAGAAAAAAGCTAATGTAGTGTTATTTATAGACGAAATTCATACCATAATAGGAGCAGGTGCAGCTTCGGGTGGAGTTATGGATGCTTCTAATCTAATTAAACCAATGTTGGCCTCTGGTGAGTTAAAGTGCATAGGATCTACAACTTTTAAAGAATATCGCAGTATTTTCGAAAAAGATCGTGCATTAGTCCGTAGATTTCAAAAAATTGATATTAAAGAGCCAAATGTTTTAGAAACTATTACTATTTTAAAAGGTATAAAAAAACAGTTAGAGCAACATCATAATGTTAAATATTCAGATGCAGCATTAAAAGCAGCATCTGAACTTGCAAGTAAATATATTACGGATAGGTTTATGCCAGATAAGGCTATTGATGTTGTAGATGAAGCTGGAGCATTACAAAAATTATTGCCACAACAAAAACGCAAACAAATAATAGGTGTTAGTGATATAGAAAAAATTGTTTCTAAAATGGCTAGGATCCCTAGAAGAACTGTTTCCTTATCAGATAAAACTTTGCTGAAAAATTTAGAGAGAGATTTAAAATTAGTGATTTTTGGGCAAGATTTAGCAATCATTTCATTAGTAAATGCTATTAAAATTGCAAAATCAGAATTAGGGGATCAAGGTAAACCAATTGTAAATTTTTTATTTTCAGGACCAACTGGAGTTGGTAAAACTGAAGTATGTAAACAATTATCAAAATTGTTGGGAATAGAATTAGTTAGATTTGACATGTCGGAATATATGGAATCTCATAGTGTTTCTCGTTTAATAGGGGCTCCTCCTGGTTATGTAGGCTATGAACAGTCTGGATTATTAACAGATGCAATATGTAAAACCCCACATTGTGTTTTATTATTAGATGAATTAGAAAAAGCACATCCTGATATTTTTAATTTATTATTACAAATAATGGATCATGGTACATTAACGGATAATAACGGAAGAGAAACTGATTTCCGTCATGTTATATTAATTATGACAACCAATGCGGGTGGTGCGGATATTAGTAGAGCATCTATTGGATTTAATGTCCAAGATCATTCTACAGATGGTTTGAAAATAGTTGAAAAACAATTTAGCCCAGAATTCAGAAATCGACTAGATGCTATTATACAATTTAATATTTTATCAAAAGAAGCTATTTATTTAGTGGTAGAAAAAATATTAGCAGAGTTGCAATCGAAACTTAATGATAAAAAAGTTAGTTTGTCAGTAGATAATCCAGCTAAAGATTGGTTGGTAACACGTGGATACGATAAAATTATGGGGGCTCGTCCTATGCATCGTTTAGTTAAAGAAACTTTAAAAAAACCTCTAGCGGAAGAATTATTATTTGGAGGTTTATCTACAAACGGTGGAAAAGTAAAAGTTACTGTTGAAAATAATGAAATTAAGATTACAGTTAATTGATTAAATAACGTTTTTTTAAGAGACTTTACTGTACGCTATCATCTGGTTGTTCGGAATTACTAGTTGTGCTTTTATTATCTTTATTTCTAAAAATAATCCTACCTTTAGTAAGATCGTATGGAGTTAATTGTACGGTTACTCGATCTCCAAGTAAAATACGAATATAATTTTTACGCATTTTACCAGAAATATGTGCATTTACAACATGATTATTATCTAATTTAACTTTAAAATTAGTGTTGGGTAGACTTTCGATTACCACACCTTCCATTTCGATAGCTTCTTCTTTTGCCATTCAATTACACCTTTGTTTATTAAAAATCACTTTTATGTAGCAGTAGCCACTTTAATTAGCGAATAATAGCATAAAATACGGGTATATCAAGCATATTTTGAAAAAACTAGCATTAAATATCTTATAATTAATATATCAGGATGGTGTTTTAACTATGGTAGGGAGGATATTTAAAAGGCAATAATCTGTTGCGAGTCTTATATGGCAGATAATACGCAAAATTCATTAGATGAATTATCAATCAATGATGATAGTGCATCGCTTGGTAAACCTGCAACTTCGCAAACCGCTTCTCCAGAACAAAATAAAGATACAGGTCCAATTATTAGTGATGGTAATGTTAACAGTAATGTGTTGCAACCCGATCCGCAAGGACGCATGCAAATTATTACAGAGAAAAAGATAGGCTTGGATGTTAACAACGAAGGAACCATTGTTAATGCATCACAAGAAGAACCTAAGTCATTAACCGAAGAACAACTTGTTCAGCAACAGCAAGAATTACAAAATGACACAGCAATTATCAATTATTTAGAACAAAATAATATAAACATAAATTTAAATGTTGCAGCAAACGTTTCAAATATAAATTTATTATCATTTAGCATTGGAACATTAAATAAACAAATTATTAATGGATCGTTAATTTTAAACCAACCAACAGAAATAGGGTATGGTGGTTTTGGCTATGGTGATGTTGTTAGAAGCGTTAATAGTAGTTTATTAAATTCTTATTATAACATGTTTGATGTGTCAATAATTTCTATACCAACAGTTAAAGCTGAAATTGCAGAAAGTATAGAACAAAATCCAGCATTAATTAAAATGTTTTTAGATAGTCTTCTGCCATCGATGTATCCACAACATTTCGCGATTAATGGTGGCAATAATACAATAGTATTTAATAACATATTGGGCGGAACAGTTTCGGTGGGCGGTGGTACAAATAGTATTTATGGTGGCTCAGGTCCGGTTGCTATGTGGTTAGATGCTGGTGACAACACAGTAGTTGGCAGTACTGGGCACAATGATATTACTGTTAATGGTGGTGTAAATAGCATTACAATTTCAACTGTTGGTGGAGATATCATTAATCTTAATAGTGGTAGCAATACTATATTTGGTACTACCGGAGAAGATACAGTTTATATTGGTGGTGGCGATAATGTTATCTATGGGGCAGGGGCCGATGATCCAATCTATGTAACAGCTGGAAATAATACAATATTTTTTGGTACAGGTAATAATTTAATATCAGTAGCTGGCGGCAGCAATAAAATAACTGGCGGAACAGGGACTGATGCAATCTATCTAAATGCTGGCAACAACATAATAACTGGAGGCAGGGGTGTTGATACAATCGCAGTAACTAATGGGGTTAATGCGATTACGGGTGGAGCCGGGGTCGCATTAATAACTATAAGTGGTGGGATAAATACTGTAACAGGCGGTGTTGGGGTAGATACTATTACACTAGGTGGTGGCATTAACGTTGTAACCGGTGGTTCATCAGGGCTTGATAATATAACTGTCGTTGCAGGTAACAGCACAATCACTGGTGGCTTAGGAGCCACTGCAATTACGGTTAGTGGTGGTACAAATACTATTAATGGTGGCACAGGAATAGACACCATTAATTTAAATAGCGGTACCAATACCGTGTTTGGTGGTGTTGGCAAAGATCTTATTACTGCAACAGGTGGAACTAACGTTGTAACTGGAGGTTCATCTGGATTAGATTTAATAACAATTACTGGCGGTAATAGCAATAAAGTAACAGTAGGAACTGGTGCCGATACGATTAATGTAAGTGGTACTGGTGCTAGCGTGAACACTTTAATAGGCGGAATTGGTGCTGCAACAATTAATGTAAGTGCTGCCAATAGTACGAATAGTATAACTGGTGGTTCATCAGGATCAGACAGTATAACAGTAAGTGCTGGTAGCAACACAATTACAGGCGGCACTGGTGCGGATTTAATTACAGCAAATGGTGGAGCTAACACTATTAATGGCGGCGCAGGAATAGACACTATTAATTTAAATAGCGGTACGAATACAGTGTTTGGCGGTACAGGTAAAGATATTATTAATGCAACAGGCGGTACTAACGTTGTAACTGGAGGTTCATCTGGATTAGATTTAATAACTATAACTGGCGGTAATAGCAATAAAGTAACAGTAGGAACTGGTGCCGATACGATTAATGTAAGTGGTACTGGTGCTAGCACTAATACTTTAATAGGTGGGGTTGGTGCTGCAACAATTAATGTAAGTGCTGCTAACAGTGCGAACACTATAACTGGTGGTTCCTCAGGATTAGACAGCATAACAGTAAGCGAGGGTGGCAATACAATTACAGGTGGAGTTGGTGCGGATTTAATTAATGCAAATGGCGGTGCAAATACCATTAATGGCGGCGCAGGAATAGATACTATTAATTTAAATAGCGGTACGAATACAGTGTTTGGCGGTACCGGTAAAGATATTATTAATGCAACAGGTGGCACTAACGTTGTAACTGGTGGTTCTTCTGGATTAGATTTAATAACTATAACTGGCGGTAACAGTAATAAAGTAACAGTGGGTGCTGGCGCCGATACGATTAATGTAAGTGGCACAAGTTCTAGCACGAATACTTTAATAGGCGGCGTTGGTGCTGCAACAATTAATGTAAGTGCTGCCAATAGCACGAATACTATAACCGGTGGCTCATCAGAGTTGGATAACATAACAGTAAGTGCCGGTAGCAATACAATTACAGGTGGCACTGGCGCGGACAGTATTACAACAAGCGGTGGCACGAATACAATTACAGGCGGCGTTGGTGCAGATTTAATTACAGCAAATGGTGGAGCCAACACTATTAATGGTGGAATAGGAATAGACACTATTAATTTAAATAGCGGTACGAATACTGTAGTTGGTGGTACAGGTAAAGATATTATTAATGCAACAGGTGGTGTGAATGTTGTAACTGGTGGTTCTTCTGGATTAGATTTAATAACTATAACTGGCGGTAACAGTAATAAAGTAACAGGGGGTTCTGGCGCCGATACGATTAATGTAAGTGGTACTGGTGCTAGCACGAATACTTTAATAGGTGGCGTTGGTGCCGCAACAATTAATGTAAGTGCTGCCAATAGCACGAATACTATAACTGGCGGCTCATCAGGGTTAGACAGC